>ERZ772818.34-NODE-34-length-135216-cov-15.801415_pt1 | contig 135216 bp, 131 predicted proteins | sample MGYA00580837_ERZ772818 | MGnify/ENA primary metagenome ERZ772818 (study PRJEB29015, sample SAMEA2737671) | human gut metagenome | biome: human gut; feature: human-associated habitat; material: faeces | place: China | collected 2012 ...
AGCAGACTGACAGACATCACAAATCCCCGGGTGGGGATTTGTGTATAAGAGACAGCACAGGGAGAGGGAGAAAACCAGCGCCGATTTTAACACCGTGCTCGATCGGTCCCCTCGCCCCTTTGGGGAGAGGGTTAGGGTGAGGGGCAAAGCGCGCACAGAGCGACTCACGTCAGCAGCGAAAACGCTGACAGCAGCGGCTCTGCGGCACATAACGACTGAATTTGCTGGCGAATAAACAGCGCATTTTCACTGGTCCGCCAGCGTTCAAACATGGCAAAGAGGGCGAAAATATCCTCCTGCCGCAGCGCAGAACCATCCAGCGTCCATAAACTGATTAACGTGCGGATGAGATAAAAATCACACACCAGCGGGCAATAATCTGCTCCGTCTGCCTGCCCAATCACGTCGTGATAAACTCGGTAAATCAGCCAGTTACGCATCATCCACGGCGCGGTGGCAAAATGCTGTTGCCAGGTGGTTTGCCACTGCACCTTAAGCTGCTGTTGTAACAGGGCTTTGCTGTTGGCGTCATGTAGCGCCAGCAAAGGCATTTGCAACGGCAGGGAAGTTTTGCGCGGGCTTTCCGGCAAAATCGACCAGTCAAATGCACAACTGCCGAGCAGCGTCATCAACTGGCGCGCCGGCTGTGGCACGGGCGGGAGCTGGGCGAACTGTGCCTGTAGCGTGCCTTTTTGTGCATGATCGGCCAGCGCCTGTGGCAGCGTCGTCAAGCGGGCAAGAATATCTCCGTCTCTGCCCGGCATTTTACTGGCGCGAGAGAGCACAATTCCGATGGCATATAGTGAAAGCTCTGGGGTTAAATCGGGGAGCGTAAGGGTGCTCAAAATGGCCTGGTTTACTATCGCATCGCGCGCGGAGAGTTCTGCGGCATTTTCTTCCACCGGGCGGTAGGTGAGCTGTAAATCAAAGGCGCAGGCATCGTTGAGCACCGCTTCGCAGCTTTCTGGCTCTGTCAGCATCAGGCTCAGGCGAATCTCGTTTTTCCACACCTTGCGGACGGATAAAGGCGAATCGGGATATTGCGTCATAAAATTGCGCACGTATTCCGGTTCGTAACATTCAATAAAACTCATAGGTGGCTTCCAGTCTTTATTACTTTGCGGAATATGCAATAAGCGTGCCGGGAATTTTTGTAATCAAAAACAAGGGATTGAGAATCAGGCGGAAAATCCGTTTCCGCGATGGGGGAAGGAATTGTCGTTATCCCTGATAGAGAAAATCCGCTTCGCTGCCTAAAAAAGCCTGAATAAATTCATACTGGCGAATTAACAGCTCGCCGTTTTTATCGTTATAGGCTTTGCAGCGTTCTGCTTTTTGCTCAAGGCGTTGCCACAACTGTTGTGCTGCCGCTTTTTGTACCGCCGGAAGCCAGGCAAACACCTGCGCCAGACCGTCACGATTTACGCTAACACCGAGCATTTTCAGCAGGCTATGCCGCTGATAGCTATGCCCATGCAACTGCTCATAGTGCAGCGTTATCTCGTCGTTTACCGCTAGCAGATTCTCGCTGGCGCGGCGAATCATGCAGATCCGCTGACGCTGGAGAAGTTCACGCAGGGAATCATACAGTGCGTCGTCGTCACGAATTCCCTGCAACAACGCCTTCACCTGTTGTAACCGGATACTCACTTCATCGGCCTCTTAGTTCTGGAAAAAACTCAGCATGTCGTTGGCTAACTGCTCGGTGTCCACTTGCAGGCTGCCGGAGGCTAGCATCGCCTGCATTTGTGCCACTTTATCGCTGTCGATATCGCTCTCTTGCTGGTCGTTCAGCGTTTGCTGAGCAGACTGCAATCCGGCCTGGGTAATGTCGTCAGCGCTCAGCGTCGTGGCGGTGGTCGCCGTGCTTTTGCGCGGCTGACTGGAGCCTGCCATTGTGGCTGTCGGGTGATTGCCTGGCATAGTCAGGGTGATTTTCATCGCAACCTCGTCTCGGTATTTGGGTGGGTTACTCCGGTAAAGCGGTTAACAGGCAACAAAACTTTAATCGTTATCGGATATTTACTTTTTGTTCAGATATGTTGGTTCTGGTCGTTCTGATGGATATGTGGAAAAATCTGAATCGGATACTATGCAAAAATAAGGATGTCTTATGTCAGGATTACAAGATTGGCTGCTTGATAAGGTCGGTGGTAACAACTATCTCTATATTAAACGTCTTTCAGCAAACGACACTGGTGCAACAGGAGGGCATCAGGTAGGGATATATATCCCTTCCGGTATCGTTGCTGAACTTTTCCCATCTATAGATCATACGTCAGAAAAAAATCCTTCGGTTTTATTGCGCGCAACTTATTCCTCTCATGAATGTGTAGATAGTGAGGTTCGCGCTATTTACTACAATAATAAGTATTTCGGGCAAACAAGAAATGAAAAACGTATCACTCGGTGGGGGGCTGGCAGTCCCCTACAGGATCCGGAAAATACAGGTGCTTTGTCTGTGCTTGCGTTTGAACATGAGCTAGGGAGAGACAGCAAAAGTGTTGATGTATGGGTTTGTGTAAGCCCAGAAGAAGAGGATGTACTGGAATCAGCTGTTGGGGAGATCATTCCTGGAACTTTAATGTTTGGGACTGCCAGTGAAATACTTGGTGTACTCGCATCAAGGCCAAAAATCTCTCAAAAGGAATATGTTATTCCGGAAAGCTGGAAACATAGCTTTCCTTCTGGCTTAGAGATTATTCAATATGCCGCAGGTTATTACCCAACAGGCGTAACCAGTCCAGATGACCAACTTTTAGAACGCCGCCGTATTGAATATGATCTCTTTCTAATGGTTGAAGAAATTCACGTACTGGACATCATCCGTCAAGGGTTTGGTTCTGTAGATGATTTTATAGCTATGGCTAACTCTGTTAGTAATAGAAGAAAATCTAGAGCCGGAAAATCATTGGAGCTACATCTTGAGCAAATTTTTATTGAGCATGGACTGCATCATTTTGCTACTCAATGTATTACTGAAGGAAAAAAGAAACCCGATTTTCTTTTTCCATCAGCGGCAGCTTACCATGATGATCACTTTCCAAGAGAAAAACTCCGTATGCTTGCTGTAAAAACAACATGTAAGGACCGGTGGCGTCAGGCACTCAATGAAGCAAATAAAATCAACAAAATATATTTGTTTACCTTGCAAGAGGGGGTCTCAGTTGCTCAATTTAACGAAATGAGAGCTGAAGGTGTTACCTTGGTTGTACCTTCCCCTCTTCATAAAAAATATCCGGAGGAAATCAGAGAGGGATTATTAACGTTAGAGGGTTTTATCACACAGTTAATAACGCTGTATGAAGATTTCGTATAATATAAAAGTATACTTATAATAATTTATGATTATATATTTAGAGGCCTTTAATAAAAAAGGCCTCACAATAGTGAAAGTTAATTATTAATCGTTAATAACTTGCATGCTGACAGCTTTTTGTATATACGGTTCTAGTAATCTTGCTACAGCTTCAAATACTGGCACAACAACTGAGTTCCCAAATTGCCTATAAGCTTGAGTATCTGATACCGGTATTCTAAAAGGTCTTCCCCCTGGTTTTTCAAAACCCATTAACCTGGCACATTCATGAGGTGTCAGTCTTCTTGGTCGATTCTCTTGATTCGCTGGATTACTAAAATCGATTTCACCGACAGCCTTATCCCAGCCACGATCGATCAGTATTTCAGAGCCATCTTTATGGTAACGAGCAGACAGCGTTCGTGCGATACTATCTGGATTTTTAGGATCAACTAAACCAAAACCAAACCCATTTCCTTTTGCTGCATGTTTTTTTGCATAATTGTAAAGATATTCCCATAACCTTGGAGTCAAAATATATTTGTCGTCAACATTATGATCTAATAATTCACCAAATGTTGGCCTGTTTTGAGGGTAAAAGCGGTTAATATTTCGTAACGTGAAATCCTTGTGAATATTCAGATCCCTACGAAATCCTACCAACACTATACGCTCACGATGTTGGGGTAAAAAATGTTTTCCATCTATAATTTTAGGATCATCTGAGCCAGTCGCACCAGCATCGGCGACTTCATACCCTAATTCATTGAGTGTTTCCATGATGACTTTAAAAGTCTTACCTTTATCATGACTTTTAAGGTTCTTCACATTCTCAAGCACAAAAATAGCTGGTTTTTTTGATTTAATAATTCGAGCGACATCAAAAAATAGTGTTCCTTGTGCCTCACATTCAAAACCATGTGCACGCCCCAGAGAATTTTTCTTGCTTACCCCAGCCAGACTAAAGGGCTGACATGGAAAACCGGCCAGAAGGACATCATGATCTGGAATATTTTTGTCTATATGATTATAGGCTTCCATTTCGGAAACATCATCTCTATCACTTAAAGTGACTTCTCGTATATCAAGATTAAATTTATGATTTAGTTCATCATTAAACCAATTAGCTTTGTAGGTTCTTACCGCTTCTTTATTCCATTCGCTAGTAAAAACACACTGCCCACCAATACTTTCGAAGCCTTTACGAATACCACCAATCCCTGCGAATAAATCAATAAAACGAAATGTATAGTTAGGATGATGTTCGGGAGGTTCTGGAAGCATCTTTCGAAGTAAAGTTTCCTCAGCAGAAGTTAATTGTTTAGGGTTACACTTACCATTTATCCAACGGTTAAGTGTTTCTCTGCTCCATTCATTTTTTCCTACTTTTCGTAGGAGTTCTGCAACATATTTTTGATCATAGATTTCAAGAACTTTTGAAATTAATTCTCGATCTTTTTCTTGTCGCTTTTTCTCGTCTTCTTCTGATTTTAAAAGAAGATCTTTCACGAGCAATTCAAATTCAGACATAGCACCCCCGTAGGTCTTATTGGTGATACAATATCACTCATTTGACCCAGATGAAATAGTTATCATCTGGATATTTAAACAGTAGTGATTAAGTGCTCAATAATTATCCAAAATACACAATGAAATTTGTCAGAAAGTCAGAATATTGGGAGCTAGTCATACATATGCTACGCGGTATTACAGCAAATTACTCCGCGCTTACCGTTGTCACCACGCCGCTTTCCGCCACCATCGCGCTAATGACCCGCTGGCTGCTGGCGTTACGCACCTTCACCATTTCCCCTTTGCGACCATTTTTCAGCGCTACGCCGGGCATCGAGGCGGTGATCCCCGCGCTCTGGTAAACAATCATCACCGGTTGATCGCGCCCGACCAGCACCGGAGATATCAGTTCTTCTTTGGTGATTGGCCTGCCCGGTTGCAGCGCGTGTTTACTGCTGAAACCAATCGCGTCATTGGGTTCCATCAACACCTCCCGGCGCTGGGCACTGACGTTGTAGGGCTTCAGCTCCACATCATTCTCCGTGAGCGGCGTATCGCGGGCAACCAGTGACTTCGCCATCACCACCGGCACCAGCACATCCGGGCGCACCGCCACGTTCATCTGCCAGCTTTGCGGGCAACTGACGGTGAAGTTCATGCGGTTGAGGGCGATGTCCACAGGCGACGTCAGCGTGACGCCGGGTGTTTTAGTACAGGGCGCGGCGGTCGCAATCTGCGAGGGAATGTAGACCTTAAAGGTGTAGCGATAGTCATGCCAGCGCCGCTGTTGCGCCAGCGATTCAATTTTTTGGCTGGCGGCATTCAGTACCTGGGCGTTGACTTGTTCCCGCGCGCTGTGCTGCACGGGATGGACGGCGGCGTAGCCCGGTAAGGCCAGCGCCAGGAGGAAATAAAACTTCCGCCTGCAAAATTGAAAACTCATAAACCCTTTCTCTTCAGTCATTTAAAAAATGGCACGGCGATTGCTTAGCGTATGCGGATTGAAGCAGGAGTGACGCAGGAAATGGGGATCAGTTTTCAGCAGGCATTGGGAGTACATCCGCAGGCAGTGAAGTTACGTCTTGAGAGGACCGAGCTACTGACTGCGAATCTGGCGAACGTCGATACGCCAAATTTCAAGGCTAAAGATATTGATTTTGCCAGGGAGATGCAACGGGCAAATAACGCGGCGGTGGATGTCCAGTACCGTGTGCCGATGCAGCCGTCGGAAGATGGCAACACCGTGGAACTGAACAGCGAACAGGCGCGGTTTTCACAAAATAGTATGGATTATCAAAGCAGTCTGACCTTTCTGAATCTGCAAATCAGCGGCATCAGAGAGGCCATTGAAGGGAAATAAGCATGTCATTTACTGATATCTATCAGATTTCCGGCTCGGCGATGACGGCGCAAACGCTACGTCTGAATACCGTTGCCAGTAACCTGGCGAATGCCAATGCGCCCGCCAGCAGCGAGGCGCAGGCATATAAAGCGCGCAGCCCGGTGTTTGCGGCGGTGTATCACCACAGTTTGCTGGCGGGTACACATCGTCATGCCATTGACGGTGCCAGTGTGCAGGTGCAGGACGTGCTGCAAACCGGCGGGGCTGTGAAACGCTATGAACCACATTCGCAGCTCGCCGATGCTAACGGGGATGTCTGGTATCCCGACGTCAACGTGGTGGAACAGATGGCGGACATGATGTCGGCTTCGCGCGATTTCGAAACCAATGTCGATGTGCTCAACAACGTGAAAAGTATGCAGCAAAGTTTGCTGAAACTGGGAGAAGCCTGATGAATACCCTGGCGCTGAATGCGCAATCACCGCAGCCGACCGCCACGGCGGAAAGCAACAACGTGGCGGCCAGCGACACGACAAGCAGCAGCGATAGCTCGCCCGTTGATACTTTCCTGACGCTGTTTGTCGCTGAGATCCAAAACCAGGACCCGACCGACCCGACCGACGCCACCGAATATATCGACCAGCTTTCGTCAATGGCGCAGGTGGCGATGATGGAAGAGATGAGCGTGCAGGCGAATACCAACGCGGTGTTGATGAGCAACATTCAGGTGATGGCGCTCGGCAACCTGGTGGGCGACGACATTATGGTGCAGACCACCGCCTTGCAGGTGAGTGACCAGACCATTAACGGTCGCGCTACGCTTGACGACGCCTGTACCACCGCCGCTCTCCACTTTACCGATGCCGCAGGCGATGACTATACGGTGTCGCTGATCCCGGAAGGGAGTTCGTCCGTTGGACCAGGCCAGGTCGATTTCTCGATTAATCCGGCGGATTACGGCATCCCGCCGGGCGATTACGACGTCTCGGTGGTGACCAACACCGGGGAAGAAGAGGTGCCGATTGAAGTTTCCGGTGAAGTGGAAGATGTACGCATCCCGCTCGATGGCAGCTCCCCGGTGCTTAACGTTGCCGGTGTAGGCGAAGTGCCGTTCACCATGATTAGCCAGTTTGGCGTACCCGATGCCGACAGTGATGTGGCGTGATGTCCGGTGCCAAATTGCCTGATGCTTATCAGGCCTACATGAAACTGCATGGTTTTGTAGGCCGGATAAGGCGTTCACGCCGCATCCGGCGTTCGGTGCAAGATGCCTGATGCGACGCTTAACGCGTCTTATCAGGCCTACGAGTTCGCGCATATTTTTATGTTTGCACCCGTTCGTAGGCCGGATAAGGCGTTCACGCCGCATCCGGCAAAACAACGGGCACGCAGTCAAAATCTGAATTAACAGGACGAAACAATGAGTTATGAAATTGCCGCAACGGGGCTGAATGCCGTTAACGAACAGCTGGACGGGATCAGTAACAACATCGCCAACGCCGGAACGGTAGGCTATAAGTCGATGACCACCCAGTTTTCAGCCATGTATGCCGGAAGTCAGGCGATGGGCGTCAGCGTGGCAGGCACCGCGCAAAGTATTTCGCGCGGCGGTTCGCTGGTATCCACCGGTAACGCGCTGGATCTGGCGATTAACAACGACGGCTTTTTTGTTACCTGCGACAGCGCGGGCAACATTTCTTATACCCGCGCCGGATCGTTTGAAACCGACAAAAACGGCTATATCGTCAACGCCTCGGGCGCTTATTTGCAGGGCTATCCGGTCGATGACAGCGGCACCCTGCAAACCGGTACAGTCACCGATATCCAGATCAAAACTGGCAATATTCCGGCGCAGGCCAGCAGCAGCCTGACCTTTACCGCCAACTTCGATGCCAGCGACGACGCTATCGACCGCACTACCGTACCGTTCGACGCGACCAACAGCAGCTCGTACACCGACAGCTACACCACCACGGTGTACGACTCATTAGGCAACGAACATTCGGTATGCCAGTACTTCACCAAAACCAGCGACAACACCTGGGAAGTGCAGTACACCTTCGACGGTCAGCAGCAGACCGGCGTTCCAGCGACGACGTTAACCTTCGACCCGAACACCGGGAAGCTGACTTCGCCAACTACGCCGCAGACCATTGAATTTCAGACCGACGCCGCCGCACCCATCGACTTAACCGTCGATTACTCCACCTGTACGCAATACGGCTCTGAATTTTCGGTCACCACCAACGCCGCCAACGGCTACGCCTCCGCTACGCAAAACGGTGTGCAGGTCGATGACGATGGCAAAGTTTACGCTACCTACAGCAACGGCGAGCGCATGTTGCAGGGCCAGGTGGTGCTGGCGACTTTCCCTAACGACGACGGCCTGCAAGCCGTAAGCGGTACCGCGTGGGTACAAACCGGGGAATCCGGCACGCCACTGATTGGTGTTCCCGGTTCCGGAACCTGCGGCACGCTCACGTCGGGAGCGCTTGAGAGCTCTAACGTCGATATTACCAGCGAACTGGTTAACCTGATGACCGCCCAGCGTAACTATCAGGCCAACACCAAAGTCATCGCCACCAGCACGCAGCTCGATGACGCGCTGTTCCAGGCAATGTAATGGACCGTTTGATTTATACCGCCCTGAGCGGGGCTTCTCAGACCCTGTACGAGCAGCAGATTAGCGCCAACAACCTGGCGAACGTCAACACCAACGGTTTTCGCGCCGATATGGCGATGGCGACCAACGACAAGGTGAAAGGCGGCGGCTTCGACACGCGCTATATGGCGCAGGAAGGGGCCAGCGGCGTGAACGACAGCACGGGTGTGGCGGAGAAAACCGAACGCCCGCTGGACGTGGCGATTCAGGGCGCGGGTTACATTGCGGTGCAGGATAAAAACGGCAACGAAGTCTATACCCGCAACGGCAACATTCAGCAGGACGACCAGGGGCAACTGACCATCGACGGCAATCTGGTGCAGGGGGATAACGGGCCGATTATTCTGCCGCCGAACGCCATCGCCTCGTTTGGCAGCGACGGCACGCTGTCGGTGACGCCCGATGACGGCGACGTGACCGCGACGATGGATATCGACCGCCTGAAGCTGGTGGATATTCCGGTCGCTAACCTGGCGAAAAATCCTGAAGGGATGCTGATAACTGCCGACGGCGTTCCGGCCCAGCGCGATGAAAATATCAAAGTCAGTGGCGGTTTTCTCGAAGGCAGCAACGTCTCGGCGGTGAGCGAGATGATGTCGTCCATCGCCATGAACCGCCAGTTTGAAGCGCAGATCAAGATGATGAAAACCGCCGAAGATATCAGCGACGCGGGCAACCGCTTATTGCGCGGCTCGTGATAACAGACACCAGGGAATAAACCACCATGAACGCAGCATTATGGATCAGCAAAACCGGCCTCTCGGCGCAGGATGCTGAAATGAGCGCGATTGCCAACAACATCGCCAACGTTAACACCACCGGCTTCAAGCGCGATCGGGTGATGTTTCAGGATCTGTTCTACCAGACCCAGGAAGCGCCGGGCGCGATGCTCGACCAGAACAACATCATGCCGACCGGGCTGCAATTCGGTAGCGGCGTGCGCATTGTCGGCACCCAAAAAACCTTCACCGAAGGCAACGTCGAAACCACCGACAACGCCATGAATGTCGCCATCATGGGACAGGGATTTTTGCAGGTGCAAAAGGCTAACGGCGATATCGCTTATACCCGCGACGGCAACTTGCAGGTGAACGCTGACGGCGTGTTGACTAACTCGCAGGGTTTGCCGTTACAACCGGAAATCGACGTTCCGGCGGGGGCGACTAACGTTGCGTTTGGTGAGGACGGCACGGTGACGGCGATCTTACCCGGCGACAGCGATGTGACCGAGTTAGGGCAACTGACACTGGTGAACTTCGCTAACCCGGCGGGGCTTTCTGCCGAGGGCGACAACCTCTATCTGGAAACCGCCGCCAGCGGACAGCCGACCGAAGGCGTACCGGGCGAAGATGGGCTTGGCACCTTGCAGGATAACGCGCTGGAAGGTTCGAACGTGGATATCGTCAACGAAATGGTGGCGATGATTACGGTGCAACGCGCGTACGAGATGAACGCCAAAATGGTGTCAGCAGCGGACGATATGTTGCAGTACATCAGCCAGACGCTGTAAGGCCGAAATGTCGGATGCGACGCTGACGCGTCTTATCCGATCTACAAGAGCACATAACTCACTGTATTTAAACAGGCAGAACGTGAAAAATTATCTCTGGCTGGTGGCGCTGCTTCCACTCCTTAGCGGGTGTGAATCGCAGGCCATTCTGGTCAAAAAAGACGACGCATACTTTGCGCCACCGAAAACCGAAGCACCGCCTCCGGCAGACGGGCGTGCCGGGGGCGTGTTTGAAACTGGCTACAACTGGTCGCTGACCGCCGATCGGCGGGCTTATCGAGTGGGTGATATTCTGACGGTGATCCTCGAAGAATCCACCCAGTCGAGCAAACAGGCGAAAACCAACTTCGGCAAAAGCAACACCGTCGATATCGGCGCGCCGACCATTTTTGGACACACCAAAGATAAGCTTTCCGGCTCCATTGACGCTAACCGCGACTTTGACGGCAGCGCCACTTCCCAGCAGCAGAACAGCCTGCGCGGGGAGATCACCGTTTCCGTCCATGCGGTGCAGCCCAACGGCATCCTGGAAATTCGCGGCGAAAAATGGCTGACCCTCAACCAGGGCGATGAGTACATCCGTTTAAGCGGCCTGGTGCGCGCCGATGATATCCAGAATGACAACTCGGTTTCTTCCCAGCGGATCGCCGACGCCCGTATCTCCTATGCCGGACGTGGCGCGTTAAGCGACGCCAACGCCGCAGGCTGGTTGACGCGGCTGTTTAACCATCCTCTGTTCCCGATTTAATGCCGGAGAGTGCAATGCAAAACTGGATAAAGGCCGCAGCGATCGCTGTAAGTCTGACGCTGCCCGGCGTGGCGCTGGCGCAATCGCTGGAGTCGTTGGTCAACGTACAGGGCGTGCGTGAAAACCAACTGGTCGGCTACAGCCTGGTGGTAGGCCTTGACGGTACGGGTGATAAAAACCAGGTCAAATTCACCAACCAGACCATCACCAATATGCTGCGCCAGTTTGGTGTGCAACTGCCAAATAAAATCGACCCGAAGGTGAAAAACGTCGCCGCGGTGGCGGTGAGCGCCACATTGCCGCCGATGTACTCGCGCGGGCAGACCATTGATGTCACTGTTTCGTCGATTGGCGATGCCAAAAGTATTCGTGGCGGCACTTTGTTGCTGACCCAGTTGCACGGCGCGGATGGCGAAGTTTATGCGCTGGCGCAGGGCAGCGTGGTGGTGGGCGGGATGAATGCCACCGGGGCCAGCGGTTCGAGCGTAACGGTTAATACGCCAACCGCCGGGTTAATTCCTAACGGCGCAACGGTAGAGCGCGAGATCCCCAGCGATTTTCAGATGGGCGACACTATCACCCTCAACCTGAAACGTCCGTCGTTTAAAGATGCCAACAATATTGCGGCGGCGATTAACGCCTCGTTTGGCGGCATTGCTACTGCGCAGAGCTCCACCAGCGTCAGCGTGCGCGCGCCCACCAGCCCCGGCGCGCGGGTGGCATTTATGTCGCAACTGGATGATGTACAGGTGCAGGCAGAGAAAATCCGCGCCCGCGTGGTGTTTAACTCGCGTACCGGTACGGTGGTGATGGGCGATGGCATCGCGCTGCACGCGGCGGCGGTGTCGCACGGCAGCCTGACCGTCTCAATTAACGAAACCAGCAACGTCAGCCAGCCGAATGCCTTTGCTGGCGGGCGCACGGCGGTGACGCCGCAGAGCAATATCGCGGTGAATCATGCCCGTCCGGGCGTGGTGAGTTTGCCGGAGTCGAGCAGCCTGAAAACGCTGGTCAATGCGTTGAACAGTTTGGGCGCGACGCCGGACGACATTATGTCGATTTTACAGGCGCTGCATGAAGCGGGCGCGCTGGATGCTGACCTGGAGGTGATCTGATGAAAGTGAACGCCAGCGGCGGGATTGACGGCAGCGATGCGTTAATGGGGCCGAAGGTTCAGGCCAATGATATTAAGCAGGCCGCGGAGCAGTTTGAGGCGATTTTTTTACGCAACATGCTGAAAGAGATGCGTAAAACCAACGAGTTGTTTGATTCGAAAGATAACCCGTTTAACAGCGATTCGGTGCGCATGATGCAGGGGTTTTATGACGATGAGTTGTGTAACACGCTGGCGCAGCAGCACGGGATTGGGATTGCGGCGATGATTGTGAAGCAGTTGTCGCCGAAGCATAAATGAGCTTCGGCGTTCGGTGCACGATGCCTGATGCGACGCTGACGCGTCTTATCAGGCCTACGAGTCGCCCGTATGTAGGCCGGATAAGGCGTTCACGCCGCATCCGGCGTCCGGCACCCGGTTTACGGAACTTAAGAATCCCCATCTTCACGCCGCTTTTAACCGGCACGATTTACCGGTAAGGATCCAACATGGACATGATTAACATCGGCTACAGCGGCGCATCAACCGCGCAGGTGGAGCTGAACGTCACGGCGCAAAACACCGCCAACGCCATGACCACGGGCTACACCCGCCAGGTGGCGGAGATCAGCACCATCGGTGCCAGCGGCGGCTCGCCGAACAGCGCCGGAAACGGCGTACAGGTGGACAGCATTCGTCGCGTCTCCAACCAGTATCAGGTGAATCAGGTGTGGTATGCCGCCAGCGATTACGGCTATTACAACACCCAGCAAGGGTATCTCACGCAACTGGAAGCGGTATTGAGCGACGATAACAGCAGCCTGAGCGGCGGGTTCGATAACTTTTTCGCGGCCCTCAACGAAGCGACCACCAGCCCCGATGATTCTGCCCTGCGCGAGCAGGTGATCAGCGAAGCCGGGGCGCTGTCGTTGCGTATCGATAACACGCTGGATTACATCGACTCGCAAAGCACAGAAATCATCAGCCAGCAGCAGGCGATGGTGTCGCAAATCAATACGCTCACCAGCGGCATCGCCAGCTATAACCAGCAAATCGCCCAGGCCGAAGCCAACGGCGATAACGCCTCCGCGCTGTACGATGCCCGCGACCAGATGGTGGAAGAACTCAGCGGGATGATGGATGTGCAGGTCAATATCGACGACCAGGGCAACTACAACGTCACCCTGCAAAACGGTCAGCCGCTGGTAAGCGGGCAGCAAAGTTCGACCATTGCGCTGGAAACCAACGCCAATGGTACGCCAACGATGACACTGACCTTTGCCGGAACGACCTCGACCATGACCACCGACACCGGCGGTTCATTAGGCGCTCTGTTCGACTATCAAAACGACGTGCTGACGCCGCTGACCGACACCATCAACAGCATGGCGTCGCAGTTTGCCGATGCGGTTAACAACCAGCTGGCGCAGGGCTACGATCTCAACGGTAACCCCGGCGAGCCGCTGTTTATTTACGATGCCAGCAATGCCGATGGCCCGCTGACCGTTAACCCGGATATCACCGCCGATGAACTGGCGTTCTCCAGTTCGCCGGACGAAAGCGGCAACAGCGACAACCTGCAGGCGCTGATCAACATCTCCACTGAGCCGCTGGAGATAGCCAACCTCGGCAGCGTGACGGTCGGACAGGCGTGCTCGTCGATCATCAGCAATATCGGCATTTACACTCAGCAAAACCAGACCGAAGTAACCGCTGCGTCCAATGTTTATTCTGAGGCGCAAAACCAGCAGAGCAGCGTCAGCGGCGTCAGCATGGACGAAGAGGCGGTGAACTTGATCACCTATCAACAAATTTATGAAGCCAATCTGAAAGTCATTTCCGCCGGGGCTGAGATTTTCGATTCGGTGCTGGAAATGTGCAGCTAAGCGGGAGCGCGAAAATGCGAGTAACCACCCAACAAACCTACGTCTCGATGACGCAAAGTTTTAATAATCTCTCCGGCTCCCTGGCGCATGTGGTCGAGCAGATGGCAACGGGCAAGGAAATTTTGCAGCCATCGGATGATCCTATCGCCGCCACACGCATCACCCAGTTAAACCGCCAGCAGTCGGCGATTGAGCAGTATCAGAGCAATATCGACTCCGCGTCGGCGGGGTTAAGCCAGCAGGAATCCATTCTTGATGGCGTCAACAATAGCCTGCTGGCGGTGCGTGACGACCTGCTGGAAGCGGCGAACGGCACCAATACTGCCGACTCGCTGGCAAGCCTCGGGCAGGATATTGAGTCGCTCACCGAATCAATGGTGGCGGCGCTCAACTATCAGGATGAAGACGGGCATTACGTGTTTGGCGGCACCATCAACGATCAGCCGCCGATTGTGGCTGTGGATGATGACGGTGATGGTGTGACCGACAGCTATAGCTATCAGGGTAACAGCGACCATCGTCAGACTACGGTGTCGAACGGCGTGGAAGTGGACACCAACGTGGCGGCGAGCGATTTCTTCGGCAGCAATTTAGACGTGCTTAACACGCTTAATTCCTTGTCGCAGGAGCTGCAAAACCCGGGCGTTGACCCGGCAGATCCGCAGGTGCAAAGCGATATTCAGAACGCCGTTAATGTGGTGGACACCGCCTCGGACGACCTCAACGCCTCAATTGCTTCTCTCGGCGAGACGCAAAACACCATGTCGATGCTGAGCGATGCGCAGACCGATATCTCTACCTCTAATGATGAGTTGATTGGTTCATTACAGGATCTCGATTACGGCCCGGCGTCGATTACCTTTACCGGACTGGAAGTGGCAATGGAAGCTACCCTCAAGACTTACTCGAAAGTGAGTGAGTTGAATTTGTTCAGCGTTCTCTAACTCTTTCAGGAACAGTATGCAGGTCGGACTTACATCTTCGTCACTCGCCACCGGCGGCGCGCATAGCGCTGCGGTATCGTCGTCAACCGTTGCGCCCACTCAGGCGGTGCGGCAAAAACTCCCGGCGACGGCGAGTGAATATCCGGCCTCGCCGCTGATTACCACTCGCCCGCAGCGTTACAGTGTGCAGCTTAACGACCAGCTCACCACGTTGCAGCAGGCGGATCACTATCTCGGGCAACTGGAGCAGCAGTTGCTCGATTACCGTCATAGCCAGCGTAAGGGCGGGCAGGCACAAAGTTCGGCGCTGATGCAGATGCTGGACAAACGCACCGCGCTTTCCGGCGGTGCGGTGGACCGCCAGTTGCAGCCAGTGTTGCAGGGCGAAGCGCGGGTGACCTTTCACTCGCCGGATCTGGCGAATCTGGTACACAATCCCACGCCGGGAACGCGCATGTTCAGTGTCACTGACGGGCGGCAGACCCAGCTTTCGGCGGTGATGCTGTCTGAGGATGACAGCGCTGGGCAGTACCAGACGCGGCTGACCAACGCCCTGCGCCGCGTGGGCGTGCAGATGCATCAAAACGCCGATGGTATAAGTTTCTCCACCACTGAAAAACAGTGGCCCAACATTGAAAGCACCTTAAGCGTGCGCACCGATGGTGATAAATCAGCGTTTATGCCACTAAAAACCTTTGCCGAACCGTCGCAGGCGGACCGCTTAGTGCAAAGCCTGCAACAGGGCGGAGCGGGGATTTCTCAGACGTTAGAAAGCATTAATCAGCAGCGTGCGCAGATGGCGGTACAGCAGGAAAAGGCGCGCCAGTTGATCGACGGCATGTCCCGCTTTCCGCAGACAGAAAGCGCGGTACAGGCGTCGGAAAATCTCGGCGGTGTGCTCGACAGCGCCAATCATAACTATCAGGTTTTATTGCAGGCGGTGAACGGTCAGGCGCGAATTTCCAGCCAGACGGTGAGGAATTTATTGGGGTAATTATCGGTAGGCCGGATAAGACGCGTTTAGCGTCGCATCCGGCATATATTGGCACTCATCAGCACTTCTGCACAGTATTTAACAACTTCTCTAAATTCTGATACATCGCGCTATTAATATCGCTGTTCTGCCAACCTTCCACATTAAAGGTTAATTGCCAGCTGCCGTTGCACTGGTTACGCAGAACAATATCGCTTTCCAGTCGGTTACGAACATATTTATAATAGGTTGTCATTGTCATATTATGCGCTGACAATAAATTATCGAGTTTGTCTTTTCCTGGTGCGAGGGTTTGTGACAGTAACGGTACGGAATTATTTTCCTTTCCAGAACTAAGATGAAATATTTTTATTCTTGGACTGTTAATTGACTCTTTTACCAGTTGCGGGGCGTCAGGTGTACTTTTCAAGTGTGAATACCCCACGGTTGAGCCAACCAATATAACAGCCGCGGCCAACGCCAGCCCCATCAGTCCTTTATGTTTTTTTCTAACAGGTACAGGCGGTGTTGTCGAAGATATCTCTTCTGGCGTTGTTTTCTGTATCTGGTCGGTAATAATCAGCGCTTCCGCAGGCGATGACTCCGGAAAAGACACATACTCTTTATTGCACAGATACCCTTTCTTCGGAATTGTTTTAATAATGTTCTGTTGTTTGCCATCATCATCGATAGCAACGCGCAACGCATGGATCGCCGTCGGCAGGCTGTTACCGCCGACAATACGGTTCTTCCATACTTCGGCACATAAATAAGATCGCGATAAAACCACATCGGCATTTTTTGCTAATGTTTCCAGCAAAATAAAATGGTATTCGCCGAGACGACGTGTTTCACCCGTTTCGCAATGTATTAAGGCATTAAGCGACGGGTCCATCCGCCAGTTGTTGATAATAATACTCATAGTTGAGTTTACCTTAGCAAGGGATAAATGTTTCCTGATAGTGCTTTGCATAAAGCACAGTCTTATACGTCCCTGAGAAGATGATTTTTCTGCGTGATAATTAATATTTTATGGTAATAGGATTATTCTCAATCACTATATGGCGTGGAAATGTAACGAAATGACAGGACAGGTACAATAGCCAAATGGGTACTATTTGCAACGCAATGTAAATTTTGGCATCAGTACATTGATGAGAAAACGCGTTAATTGAGGACAATCTTAACTATATCAAGCAATTGATAAAGACATATTTTGATACCTGGCCATGTGGCAGATATTGCTAATAATCTTTTTATCTGAATTTAAACTCTGCTTCTTTTTAGCTAAAAGTGGCATCGGATAATACGTGGCGAAAAAATTTTAACGGCGGTTTTAAGTTTGCTCCCGAGGTGTCGTTTTTACAGGGTATCGAAACGAAAACGATTAATCCCAAGGAGCAGTATCATGTTATCTATTAACACCAATAACGCCTCAATGGCCGCCGTTAATGCAATCAGCAAAAGCAGCTCTTCTCTGTCTACATCTATGGAACGCCTGGCGACAGGTAACCGGATTAACTCTTCTGCCGATGACGCCGCAGGCAAACAAATTGCTAACCGTCTGACCGCACAGTCCAGCGGTATGGGCGTGGCGCTGAGCAACATTAATGATGCCACCGCGATGCTGCAAACCGCCGACAGCATGTTCGACGAAATGTCTGATGTGCTGGGTCGTATGAAAGACCTGTCAACTCAGGCAGCGAACGGCACCTACAGCGACGATGACCTGCAGGCGATGCAGGACGAATACGACGAACTGGGTCAGCAGATGTCTGACATGCTGCAAAACACCACCTACGGCGGCACCAACCTGTTCGGTGTTTCCGGCACCAGCAACACCGGTACTGACGGTCTGTTCCAGAGCGCAGTAACTTTCCAGGTGGGCGCGGAATCTTCCGACACCATGACCGTGAATATTTCAAGCCAACTGAACACGCTGGTGACTGACCTTTCTGCTATCAGCAACTCCTTTAGTGCGGATCAGGCAGACACCACGGGGACCGCAGGTGTTTCTGGTGGTACTGAACTGACCGCATCTGGCTCGGCTAACCAGATGATCACCAGCATTTCTACCGCGATGGATGACGTTTCGCAGATCCAGTCCAAACTGGGTGCGTCTATCAACCGTCTGAACGACACCGCCAACAACCTGACCAGTATGCAGGACAACACCGAAGTCGCTATCGGTAACATCATGGATACCGATTACGCGACGGAAGCGTCCAATATGACCAAACAACAGGTGCTGATGCAGACCGGTATCACCATGCTGAAACAGTCCAACAGCATGTCCAGCATGGTTTCCAGCCTGCTGCAGTAAGTTCGGGCCGACAAACGGGCACAAGCATAAAAATATGTGCGGACTCGTAGGCCTGATAAGACGCGTCAGCGTCGCATCAGGCGTTGTGCACCGATTGCCGGATGCGGCGTGAACGCCTGATCCGGCCTACAAATGGGCACACGCATAAAAACAGGCGCGGACCCGTAGGCCTGATAAGACGCGTCAGCATTGCATCAGGCACTGTGCACCGATAGCCGGATGCGGCGTAAACGCCTTATCCGGCCACGAACAACACCGCCTGCGGGCGGTGTTGTGCTTTCTGCGGCAGGCTCTTTTCCGCCAGACCGGAAATGGCCTTTCCGCCCATTTTTCAATCTATTGATTATTCACATAAAAAATATTGGCACGCCTTTTGCCAATAACCTGACATCGTTATCCGGAGTCATCAATGATTAACCCAAGAACCATTGCGCAAGAAATTGCTTATGCGGATGTCGCCACCCAGGCGGCAAATTTGCAGGAGAAGCAGACCGAGCTGGACGCTGAAAGCAGCGGCCTGGACTCGCTCAGCTCGGCATTGAGCGATTTTCAGAGCGCCGTTGACGCGCTGAACAGCGATACCGACGGCCCGGTGACGTTTGCCGCCACCAGCAATAATGACTCGGCGACCGTTTCCGCTAACTCGCAGGCACAGGCGGGAAGCTACTCGTTTTTCGTTGAGCAACTGGCGCAGGGGCAGCAAACCACGTTCAGTATGGGCGACGACGCCTTTTCCGCTACCGGCACCTTCGAACTGACGATGGGCGACAGCACCATGGATATTGATCTGTCGGCGGCAGATCAGAACGGTGACGGCGACGGTTTTATCGACGCCAGTGAACTGGTGAATGCGATTAACGACTCTGATGACAATCCGGGCGTGTCGGCGGCACTGGTAAAAACCGACGGCACCACCACGATTATGCTCACCTCCGATAGCACCGGGGCGCAGAGCGCATTTTCGGTGAGCGTAACGGGGCATGACACCAGCAACGATAGCACCAGCGCGCCCGTTGCCACGGATGTTTCCTCCGCTCAGGACGCGATTATTCATCTCGGTAGCGCCACAGGGCCTGAGATCACCAACAGCAGCAATACATTTGATGATGTGATCCCCGGCGTCACCATGACTTTTACCGAAGTCAGCGATTCTGACAGCGATCTCACCACCTTTAACATCAGCGAAGATTCCAGCGCCAGCCAGGAGAAAGTACAGACCTTTGTCGATGCCTATAACACCTTGATTGATACGGTTGATTCGCTGACCACTCACGGTGATGACAGTACCAGCACCGGGGTCTTTGCGGGGGATGCTGGACTCAGCTCACTGGCAAACCAGCTCGATGACATCGCCCATGCTAGCTACAACGGTGTGTCGATTGTTGACTATGGCATCACGCTTGATTCTCACGGCCACTTACAGATTGACTCTGACCAGTTCAACGACGAAATGGCGAAAAATCCTGACGGTCTGACCTCTATTTTCGTTGGCGACAACAGCATGGTGGCGCAGATGGACGACCTGATTAACACCTACACGGACTCCAGCAACGGCATCATCACCCTGCGCCAGCAGAACATTGACGATCAGATGAGCAAAATTCAGGACGAAGGCGATCAGCTTACTGATACCTATAACGCCAACTACGACCGTTATCTCGAGGAGTACACCAACACGCTGGTCGAGGTGTACACCATGAAAGCCAGCATGGCGGCATTCGCGTAACTCAGAAGGAATATCCCTAAAAATGTACCAAGTACAGGACGGCTATTCGCAATATAAAGAGATCGATCTCGCGGCGCGTACTGCGGCGGCATCGCCTCTGGAACTGGTGCTGGTGCTGTTTTCTGGTCTGATGGACGAGCTGGAACGCGCCAAAAGCCATATTGAAGGGCGGCGTTTCGAGAAGAAAGCCCAGAGCATCAATAAATGCATCGACATTCTCAATGCACTCACCAGTTCGCTGGAATTTGAAACCGGCGGCGAGCTGGTGGTGAATCTTTCGCGCCTCTATGACCACTGCGTTTATCGCTTGTATGAGGCCAGCGGCGAACTGTCGGCAGAGAAAATCGATGAAGTGATGCTGATCTTAAGCAACCTGCGCGAAGGCTGGGAAGGGCTTTCGGGCAAGCTGGGTTAAGACGATGGAAAAACAACGCAGGCAACTTTTCGCACTGGTCGAGGCGATGAATGAAGCCCTCGACAAGCAACGCTGGCGACGCCTTCCGGCACTGCATCAGCAGTTGATGCGCCAGTTTCACGATTACGCGGCGGCGGAAACCGATGCGGCGCAGTTGGATACGGTGAAAGCGCAGTTGTACGGCGCGTTTAATACCCTGATTAAACGGCGCGAGCAGCGCGCAGAAGTGTTGAAGGCGCGTATGGAACAGCATCAGCGGCATCAGGAAGGCGTACTGGCCTACTCAATTGTTAATTTACTTTCGGAGAAGTCATGAATCCGGCATTGCTTGCCACGCTCGGAACACTTGCGGAAACGGCGTCGCTGAAAGCGGATATTTTACCGCCGGTGAGTAGTGAAAACGCGCCCGCGTTTACCCTGCCGAAAATGGCGGTCGCGGCGGTGGCGGAGCGCGTTCATAGCGCAAAAACCAGTCAGCAACAGGCGACGCGCCCGCAGGAGAACGATCCGGTGGCGATGCAGGCGCTAATGGCGCTGTTACTTCCGCAACCTGCCGCGCCGCATCAGGTCACGCCGCAGCCGCGAAACGTCGCAACATCGCCGGTTATCCAGCAATTGACGAAAGCGGTGGTGCAAAACGCGCCGCAACGCCCGACGCAGCAGCAGGAACTCACGCCGTTGCCGCCGCAGTTGCAGGAGCTGATCAGTCAGTTGCCGCAGGCGAAACCCGAACAGCAGGCCAGACTGGCAATTTACGCCAGTGAAGATTTACATGCCATTACGCCGACGCAGCCGCGCGTCTCAACACAGCCAGCTCGCCCGAAACCTGAACTAACCCGTGTGACCGCGCGCCCGCAGGTCGAGCGTAAAACGGAAAAAGTGTCGGACAGCGAACCGGTTATTGCGCGTGCGGTGTTGCAGGTTAAGACGCCGGAGCTGGTCAGCGATCATCAGGAGATTGTCGCCAAACCAGCCACGCTTTCGATCGACGAACTGGGCGAAAAACTGACGACGCTGTTGAAAGATCAGATCCACTTTCAGCTCAACAAACAACAGCAGATCTCCACCATCCGTCTCGATCCACCGTCGCTTGGCAAGCTCGAGATCGCCGTACAACTCGACAACGGCAAACTGATGGTGCACATCGGCGCGAACCAAAGTGAAGTTTGCCGCGCGTTACAGCAGTTTAGCGACGATCTCCGCCAGCATCTGACGGCGCAAAATTTTATGGAGGTGAACGTACAGGTCTCCTCCGAAGGGCAGTCGCAGCAGCAACAACAGTCGGGCCATCAGCAGGAAGAGGTGAGTGCCGCCTTACAGCTTGATGATGCGCCTCAATTTCAACAGAACGAATCCGTTTTGATCAAAGTGTAAAGGCAATATGAAGAAAATCGTGGTGGCGGGCGTGGTCAGCGCCGTTCTGGCGTTGGTGGTGGGGGCCGGAGCTGGATGGGGTGTCTGGCATCATTATGCCGGAAAAGGAAAACCGACTGCCGCCGCGCAGACGGAAACGGTGGAAACCCTGGATGAAAGCAAAAGCGTATTTGTGACGTTGCCGGAAACCATTGTCACGCTGCATGACAACAACGGCGCGGACCATTATTTGTCGGCGGAATTAGTGATGGTGGTCGCCAGTGACAAAGAAGCGGAAAAAATAAAACATCAGGAGCCGCTGTATCAAAGTATTGCAGTTGAATGCCTGACGGAAATGAAATTTGAAGATTTGCGTGGCATGAAAATATCCGCCATCCGCAAACTGATTTCGGATGCGTTAAAGAAAGATCTTCAACGTCGCAAAATGAGCGCACCGTATAAGGATTTGCTGGTGAAAAAAGTGGTCTTCCAGTAATCACCAGGCGGATATAAACATGCTACAGGATGTATTCGAGTCAGAAGAATTTGCTGCCGCGCCGGTATTAACCCCGCAGCAGGAGAGCCACTACTTGCAGGCCTATTTACCTCTGGTGCGTAAAGTGGTGCGGCAACTTGCCCCGCAGTGTAATTGCATTATTGATCGTCAGGATATGGAACAAACGGCGTTAATGGGGCTGTTGAACGCCATTCGTCGCTATGGGCTGCCGGACGAAGGTTTTGCGGGCTATGCCGTGCACCGGATTCGCGGCGCGATCCTTGATGAGCTGCGCGCTCTCGACTGGCGACCGCGCCAGCTGCGACAGAAATATCATCAGATGAAAGACCTGATTCGCGAAACGCGTAAAAAACTGGGGCACGAACCGGAGTGGCAGGAGCTGGCTGAGGAAGGGATCTCGCATGAAGATTATCTCGAATATCAGCAACTGGAAGGGGCGGAAACGCTCGCCAGCCTGGACGAACTGCTGAACGGCGAAGGGCCAGGCATTCCGCTTGCTGGCAGAGACCTGGAAGATCAGTTTGTCACCCAGCAAATGCTGCAACACGCGCTTTCACAATTAAGCGAAAAAGAGCAACTGATCCTCTCCATGTATTACCAGCATGAGATGAATCTCAAAGAGATTGCGCTGGTATTAGGGCTAACCGAGGCCCGAATTTGTCAACTGAATAAACAGATCGCGCAGAAAATTCGTGATTTTGTCTATCCGAATTAAAGTGAAGAAATCATGCAAAAAATATTAGGTTTACTGGTGGTGCTCGGCTGCGTATTTGGCGGTTATTTTGAAGCGGGCGGCCAATTAGTGGCTATCTGGCAGCCTGCAGAGATAGTTATTATTTTAGGTGCTGGTTTCGGGGCGATGATTATTGGGAACCCGAAACATGTGCTGAAAGAGATTGCCCATCAAATTAAAGGCGTGATCAGTAAAAAACAGCTCGGGCCGGAGTTTCAGCGCCAGCTATTAATGTGCCTGTATGAGTTGCTTGAAATGGTACAAAACGGCGGTCTGCGGATGTTGGATCAGCATATTGAGCAGCCGGAAGAGAGTACCGTTTTCCAGAAATACCCGCTGGTGTTAACCCAGAAGCGGCTGGTGACTTTTATTGCCGATAACTTTCGCCTGATGGCGATGGGTAAAATCGACGCCCATGAACTGGAAGGCATTCTCGATCAGGAGCTGGATACCGCCGAAGAGTCGCTGCTAACGCCGTCACGCTCGCTGCAACGGACCGCCGAAGCGATGCCGGGATTTGGTATTTGTGCAGCAGTGTTGGGCATCATCATTACCATGCAGTCGATTGACGGCTCTATAGCCCTGATCGGCCTGAAAGTGGCGGCAGCGCTGGTGGGGACGTTTTTAGGCGTGTTTATCTGCTACTGCCTGATGGATCCGCTTGCCAACGCCATGGAACAACAGGCGCGGGCGGAACATTCGCTGCTGGAGTGTGTGCGTACCGTGCTGGTGGCCCAGGCGGGCGGCAAACCGACGCTGTTGGCGGTGGACGCCGGGCGTAAGCTGCTGCATCTGGCGTCCAAACCGACCTTCGCCAACCTCGACGCGTGGGTGAATGCGATGCTGGAGCAAGAATAAGCATGAGAAAGACGGGCAACCGCCGCGAGCGTGGGGCAAAAACCACCATCGTCCGGCGGCAGATCAAAAAGAATCATGCCGGGCATCACGGCGGGGCGTGGAAGGTGGCGTTCGCCGACTTTACTTTGGCAATGATGGCGCTATTTATGACGCTGTGGATTGTCAACAGCGTCAGTAAATCCGAGCGTGAAAGCATTATCGCCGCGCTGCACGGGCAGTCGATTTTTAACGGTGGTGGGTTGTCGCCGTTAAATAAAATCAGCCCGTCTCATCTGCCAAAACCTGCCACCGTGGCGGTGCCGGAAGAGACGGAGAAAAAAGCGCGCGACGTCAACGAGAAAACGGCGCTGTTGAAGAAGAAATCCGCCACCGAGCTTGGCGAGCTGGCGACCAGTATCAATACCATCGCCCGTGATGCGCATATGGAAGCGAATCTGGAGATGGAGATTGTTCCCCAGGGATTACGCGTGCTGATTAAAGACGACCAGAACCGCAATATGTTTGAACGCGGCAGCGCGAAGATTATGCCGTTCTTTAAAACGCTGCTGGTGGAGCTTGCGCCGGTGTTCGACTCGCTCGATAACAAAATTATTATTACCGGGCATACTGATGCGATGGCCTATAAAAACAATATCTACAACAACTGGAACCTTTCGGGCGATCGCGCGCTTTCGGCTCGTCGGGTGCTGGAAGAGGCTGGAATGCCGGAAGATAAAGTGATGCAGGTAAGCGCAATGGCGGACCAGATGCTGCTGGATGCCAAAAATCCGCAAAGCGCGGGCAACCGGCGCATTGAGATTATGGTGCTGACCAAAAGTGCGTCCGATACGCTGTATCAATACTTTGGTCAGCATGGGGATAAAGTGGTGCAGCCGCTGGTGCAAAAGCTGGATAAGCAGCAGGTGCTTTCGCAGCGAGCGCGTTAAATGCTGAATCTTTACGCATTTCTCAAACCCTGAAATCACTGTATACTTTACCAGTGTTGAGAGGTGAGCAATGCGTAAAATCATTCATGTGGATATGGACTGCTTTTTCGCAGCGGTGGAGATGCGCGACAATCCCGCCCTGCGCGATATCCCTATTGCTATTGGCGGCAGCCGCGAACGACGGGGGGTGATCAGCACCGCCAATTATCCCGCGCGTAAATTTGGCGTACGTAGCGCTATGCCGACAGGGATGGCGCTCAAATTATGCCCGCATCTCACCTTGCTTCCAGGGCGCTTTGACGCCTACAAAGAAGCCTCAAATCATATCCGCGAAATTTTCTCGCGCTATACCTCGCGCATTGAACCGTTATCACTGGATGAAGCCTATCTCGATGTCACCGATAGCGTCCATTGCCACGGTTCTGCGACCCTCATCGCCCAGGAAATCCGCCAGACGATCTTCAACGAGCTGCAACTGACGGCGTCTGCGGGCGTTGCGCCGGTCAAGTTTCTCGCCAAAATCGCCTCCGACATGAATAAACCCAACGGTCAGTTTGTGATTACTCCGGCTGAGGTTCCGGCATTTCTGCAAACCTTACCGCTGGCAAAAATTCCCGGCGTCGGCAAAGTCTCAGCGGCTAAACTGGAAGCGATGGGGCTACGAACCTGCGGTGATGTGCAAAAGTGTGATCTGGTGACTCTGCTCAAACGTTTTGGCAAATTTGGCCGCATTTTGTGGGAGCGTAGTCAGGGCATTGACGAGCGCGACGTTAATAGCGAAAGGTTGCGAAAATCCGTCGGTGTAGAACGTACGATGGCGGAAGATATTCATCACTGGTCTGAATGTGAAGCGATCATCGAGCGGCTTTACCCTGAACTGGAGCGTCGTTTGGCAAAGGTAAAACCTGATTTGCTGATTGCTCGCCAGGGGGTGAAATTAAAGTTCGACGATTTTCAGCAAACCACCCAGGAACACGTCTGGCCGCGGCTGAATAAAGCTGACTTAATCGCCACCGCGCGTAAAATCTGGAATGAACGCCGTGGCGGGCGCGGTGTGCGTCTGGTGGGGCTGCATGTGACGTTACTTGACCCTCAAATGGAAAGACAACTGGTGCTGGGATTATGAATAACATACAAATAAGAAACTATCAGCCTGGTGATTTTCAGCAACTATGCGCTATTTTCCTTCGAGCTGTTACGATGACGGCGAGTCAGCACTATTCTCCACAGCAAATTGCCGCCTGGGCGCAGATTGACGAATCTCGCTGGAAGGAGAAACTCGCGAAATCACAAGTGCGGGTTGCAGTTATTAATGCACAACCGGTTGGTTTTATTACCCGCATTGGACATTATATCGATATGTTATTTGTTGAACCGGAATACACCCGACGCGGGGTTGCCAGCGCTTTGTTAAAACCATTGATTAAGTCTGAATCCGAACTTACGGTGGACGCCAGCATAACCGCAAAACCCTTTTTTGAACGTTATGGTTTTCAGACAGTTAAGCAGCAGCGCGTTGAATGCCGGGGAACGTGGTTTACTAATTTTTATATGCGATATAAACCGCAACATTAAATCCAGCTTGCAATGAAAATAACGCCCGTCTAGTATGTGCGCGTTTTCTTATTCCACAAACTGCAAGGAGGTAAATCATGACAAATCCTTTATCAATGACTCTTTGCAGACCTTTCCAGGATTAATTCTTTTTTCTTGCCCTGGATTCGTCTGCCATTTCCTGATTTTTATTCATAGATGGAATGGTACATGGGCAAATATATTCGTCCCTTATCCGATGCGGTATTTACCATCGCATCTGATGACCTGTGGATCGAGAGTTTAGCGATCCAACAATTACACACCACGGCAAATTTACCCAACATGCAGCGCGTTGTGGGGATGCCAGATTTACATCCCGGACGCGGCTACCCGATTGGCGCAGCGTTCTTCTCTGTTGGTCGTTTTTACCCGGCACTGGTCGGCAATGATATCGGCTGCGGCATGGCGCTATGGCAAACAGATATTCTCGCTCGCAAATACAACGCCGATAAGTTTGAAAAGCGATTATCAGATCTGGATGACGTTGCTGAAGAAAGCTGGCTGGAGGAAAACCTGCCGTCAGCATTTGCACAGCATCCGTGGCGCAACTCGCTTGGCTCCATCGGTGGCGGTAACCACTTCGCAGAACTGCAACAGATTGATCAAATTATCGACGCGGAACTGTTTGCACTGGCTGGTCTGGATGCGCAGCATCTGCAACTGCTGGTTCATAGCGGCTCGAGGGGATTGGGGCAGTCTATTTTACAGCGGCATATTGCCTCGTTTTCGCATCATGGTTTGCCTGAAGGCAGTGACGACGCGCTACGCTATATTGCGGAACATGACGATGCGCTGGCGTTTGCGCGTATTAATCGCCAGCTGATCGCTTTGCGCATAATGCAACAAGTTAAGGCCACCGGAAGTCCTCCGGTTCTGGATGTGGCGCATAACTTTGTTAGCGCGTGCCAAATCGGCGATCAACAGGGCTGGTTGCATCGTAAAGGCGCCACGCCGGATGACAACGGTCTGGTGATTATTCCCGGTTCACGCGGCGATTACTCCTGGCTGGTTAAACCTGTTGCGAACGAAAAAACGCTCCACTCGCTGGCGCATGGGGCGGGGCGTAAATGGGGGCGCACCGAGTGTAAAGGGCGTCTGGCAGCGAAATACACGGCGACGCAACTCTCGCGGACTGAACTTGGCAGTCGGGTAATTTGTCGCGATAAACAACTCATCTTTGAAGAAGCGCCACAAGCCTATAAATCGGCTGAAAGCGTGGTGCAATGTCTGGTGCTGGCTGGGTTAATTATTCCTGTCGCGCGACTGCGCCCGGTGCTGACGCTCAAAAACAGTGGAGGGAAAAAAGGATGATCTTGCTACAACTCTCCTCTGCTCAGGGGCCGGAAGAATGTTGTCTCGCAGTGAGAAAAGCACTGGACAGGCTGATTAAAGAAGCTACCCGACAGGACGTCGCGGTAACGGTGCTGGAAACAGAAACGGGTCGCTACTCTGACACACTGCGTTCGGCGCTGATTTCTCTGGATGGCGATAACGCATGGGCTCTAAGCGAAAGCTGGTGCGGCACTATTCAGTGGATTTGTCCGAGTCCGTATCGGCCTCATCATGGGCGCAAAAACTGGTTTCTGGGCATTGGGCGTTTTACCGCTGATGAGCAGGAACAATCGGATGCAATCCGTTATGAGACGCTGCGTTCGTCGGGGCCGGGCGGTCAACATGTCAATAAAACCGACTCGGCGGTACGCGCCACGCATCTGGCATCCGGTATTAGCGTGAAGGTTCAGTCAGAGCGCAGTCAGCATGCTAACAAACGGCTGGCGCGATTACTGATTGCCTGGAAGCTGGAACAACAGCAACAGGAAAATAGCGCGGTGCTGAAATCGCAGCGGCGAATGTTCCATCACCAGATTGAACGTGGCAACCCGCGACGAACGTTTACAGGGATGGCTTTTATCGAAGGGTAATGAAGGATGAAACTGCCGGAAGGCGATTAAACGCCATCCGGCAGCAAATCAAATAATTACTTCGCCGGAATTTCTTTCAGCAGTTCAGTCAGCAGTGTCCAGTAATGGCCAACGCTTTCGATATGAACTTGCTCATCCGGGGAGTGTGGACCGGTGATGGTTGGCCCGATAGACACCATGTCCATTTCCGGATACGGTTTTTTGAACAGGCCACATTCGAGGCCCGCGTGGATAATCTGGATGTTCGGCGTTTTGTTGAACAGACGCTGATAGGTTTCACGTACCAGATGCATTACCGGAGAGTTAGCGTCCGGCTGCCAGCCAGGATATGCGCCTTTTGCTTCGGTTTTCGCACCTGCCAGTTTACCCAGCGAATCCAGCATGCTCACTACGTAGTCTTTACCGCTGTCGATCAGAGAACGGATCAGGCAGTGAATTTCTACGTTATTGTCGGTCATGGTCACCACACCGACGTTCAGGGAGGTTTCGACCACACCTTTTGCCACGTCGGAGTTGCGGATCACACCGTTCGGGGTGGCGTTCAGCAGACGAATAAAGGTATCGCGAGATTTCGCAATCAGGGCAGCTTTATCGTTCGCAACAGAGTCCAGCAGCAATGCCAGATTTTTCTCTTTCTCTGCCAGTTCGTTTTTCAGGATCTCCTGATAGGTATCCACCAGAGATTTCAGGGCGTCGACTTTATCAGCTGCGACAGCAATGGTCGCAAAGGCTTCACGCGGGATGGCGTTACGCAGTGTGCCGCCGTTGAAATCAATAAGACGCAGGTCCAGTTCTTCTGCATGACCCGCCAGGAAGCGCACCAACAGTTTGTTGGCATTACCCAGGCCAACGTGGATTTCACCGCCGGAGTGACCGCCTTTCAGACCTTTTAAGGTTAACTTGAAGGTTTCAAAACCAGCTGGAACCGCTTCACGATCTAAATGCAGGTTGGAGGTGAAGTCGATACCTCCCGCACAACCCATGTAGATTTCACCTTCTTCTTCGGAGTCGGTGTTAATCAGAATATCAGCCTGCAACCAGTTGCTCTGTAAGCCAAAAGCACCGTCCATACCGGCTTCTTCGGTCATGGTCAGCAGCACTTCCAGCGGGCCGTGAACCACGTTTTCGTCAGCCAGAACCGCCAGTGCAGAGGCCATACCAATGCCGTTATCCGCACCCAGCGTGGTGCCGCGTGCTTTAACCCATTCGCCATCAATATAAGGCTGGATAGGATCTTTAGTGAAGTCATGCACGGTGTCGTTATTTTTTTGCGGCACCATATCGAGGTGGGCCTGCAAGACGACCGGTTTACGATTTTCCATACCTGCGGTAGCAGGTTTACGAATCAGGATATTACCTACCTGATCGCGTTCGACATGGAAACCTTTCTCTTTTGCCCAACCAACAATGTATTCAGCGAGTTGCTTTTCATGATAGGACGGGTGAGGAATAGAACAGATTTTGGCAAAAATATCCCACAGCGGCTGTGGAGATAATTGAGACAGTTCAGACACGTTAAGTCTCCTTGTCGATCACCCGCAAAACAGTATTGCAGGTCACAGGGTTAGCAGAAAATGTTGTCAACACAAGACAGGCTTGCGAGATATGTTTGAGAATACCACTTTATCCCGCGTCAGGGAGAGGCAGTGCGTAAAAAGACGCGGACTCATGTGAAATACTGGTTTTTAGTGCGCCAGATCTCTATAATCTCGCGCAACCTATTTTCCCCTCGAACACTTTTTAAGCCGTAGATAAACAGGCTGGGACACTTCACATGAGCGAAAAATACATCGTCACCTGGGACATGTTGCAGATCCATGCACGTAAACTCGCAAGCCGACTGATGCCTTCTGAACAATGGAAAGGCATTATTGCCGTAAGCCGTGGCGGTCTGGTACCGGGTGCGTTACTGGCGCGTGAACTGGGTATTCGTCATGTCGATACCGTTTGTATTTCCAGCTACGATCACGACAATCAGCGCGAGCTTAAAGTGCTGAAACGCGCAGAAGGCGATGGCGAAGGCTTCATCGTTATTGATGACCTGGTAGATACCGGGGGTACTGCGGTTGCGATTCGTGAAATGTATCCAAAAGCGCACTTTATCACCATCTTCGCAAAACCGGCTGGTCGTCCGCTGGTTGATGATTATGTTGTTGATATCCCGCAAAATACCTGGATCGAACAGCCGTGGGATATGGGCGTCGTATTCGTCCCGCCAATCTCCGGTCGCTAATCTTTTCAACGCCTGGCACTGCCGGGCGTTGTTCTTTTTAACTTCAGGCAGGTTACAATAGTTTCCAGTAAGTATTCTGGAGGCTGCATCCATGACACAGGCAAACCTGAGCGAAACCCTGTTCAAACCCCGCTTTAAACATCCTGAAACCTCGACGCTAGTCCGCCGCTTTAATCACGGCGCACAACCGCCTGTGCAGTCGGCCCTTGATGGTAAAACCATCCCTCACTGGTATCGCATGATTAACCGTCTGATGTGGATCTGGCGCGGCATTGACCCACGTGAAATCCTCGACGTCCAGGCGCGTATTGTGATGAGCGATGCCGAACGTACCGACGATGATTTATACGATACGGTGATTGGCTACCGCGGCGGCAACTGGATTTATGAGTGGGCCACCCAGGCGATGGTGTGGCAACAAAAAGCCTGTGCGGAAGAAGATCCGCAACTCAGTGGTCGTCACTGGCTGCATGCGGCTACGTTGTACAACATTGCCGCCTATCCTCATCTGAAAGGAGATGATCTGGCCGAGCAAGCGCAGGTTTTGTCAAACCGTGCCTATGAAGAGGCCGCCCAACGTCTGCCGGGCACCATGCGGCAGATGGAGTTTACCGTACCCGGCGGTGCGCCCATCACCGGCTTTTTGCATATGCCGAAAGGTGATGGCCCGTTCCCGACAGTATTAATGTGTGGTGGTCTGGATGCGATGCAGACGGACTATTACAGCCTGTATGAACGTTATTTTGCGCCGCGCGGCATTGCGATGCTGACTATTGATATGCCGTCGGTGGGCTTTTCTTCAAAATGGAAGCTCACCCAGGACTCCAGCCTGTTGCATCAGCACGTCTTAAAGGCGCTGCCTAACGTACCGTGGGTAGATCACACTCGCGTCGCGGCCTTTGGTTTCCGTTTCGGCGCTAACGTTGCCGTGCGTCTGGCATACCTTGAATCGCCGCGTCTGAAAGTGGTTGCCTGTCTTGGTCCGGTAGTTCATACCCTGTTGAGTGATTTTAAGTGCCAGCAACAGGTGCCGGAAATGTATCTTGACGTTCTGGCCAGTCGTTTAGGAATGCATGATGCTTCCGATGAAGCGTTGCGCGTGGAGCTGAATCGCTATTCATTAAAAGTGCAAGGATTGCTGGGACGTCGCTGCCCAACGCCAATGTTATCAGGCTACTGGAAGAACGATCCGTTCAGCCCGGAAGAGGACTCACGCTTAATCACCTCATCATCTGCTGACGGTAAATTGTTAGAGATCCCATTTAACCCGGTGTATCGGAATTTTGACAAAGGTCTTCAGGAAATCACCGACTGGATCGAAAAACGATTGTGTTAAAAATTTGCTAAATTTTACCAATTTGGTAAAACAGTTGCATCACAACAGGAGATTGCAATGACGTTACCGAGTGGACACCCGAAGAGCAGATTGATCAAAAAATTTACCGCACTAGGCCCGTATATTCGTGAAGGTAAGTGCGAAGATAATCGATTCTTTTTCGATTGTCTGGCTGTATGCGTCAACGTGAAACCGGCACCGGAAGTGCGTGAGTTCTGGGGCTGGTGGATGGAACTGGAAGCGCAGGAATCCCGTTTTACCTACAGTTACCAGTTTGGTCTGTTCGATAAAGCAGGCGACTGGACGAGTGTTCCGGTAAAAGACACTGAAGTGGTTGAACGACTGGAGCACACCCTGCGTGAGTTTCATGAGAAACTGCGTGAGCTGCTGGCGACGCTGAATCTGAAGCTGGAACCGGCGGATGATTTTCGTGATGAACCGGTGAAGTTAACGGCGTGAGTGAAATGTGCCGGATGCATCACATCCGGCAATATCCATTAAAACTGATAGGTCATGCCAACCGCGACAATATCATCATTATTGATGTTCAGCTTATTATCGCTATCCAGTTGGTTTATTTTATAATCAACAAATGCCGACATATTTTTGTTGAAATAATACGTAGCACCAACATCGATATAATTGACCAGATCTTCATCACCGATTCCTTCAATATCTTTCCCTTTCGATAAGACATAACCCAGCGACGGACGCAGACCAAAGTCAAACTGGTATTGGGCGACCGCTTCAAAGTTCTGTGTCTTATTGGCAAAGCCGCCAGTTATTGGCGTCATTTTGCGTGTTTCAGAATAGAAAGTTGCCAGATAAATATTATTGGCATCGTATTTCAGACCTGTTGCCCATGCTTCTGCACGCTTGCCTGTGCCACGGCTTTGCAGGTTCTGCTCGTTGGTGCGATCAGAGTTGGTATAGGCTCCACTGATGGCGAAATCGCTGCCACCAAAGTCATATGTCAATGACGTGCCGAAGCCATCACCGTTTTGCTTTTTAACGTCGCGGTTTTCGTTTTTCCCTTGATATTGCAGGGTTAAGTTCAGGCCATCGATAACGCCGAAGAAGTCGGTGTTCCGATACGTCGCCAGACCGCTGGCGCGTTTGGTCATAAAGTTGTCGGTCTGCGCCGAGGAGTCGCCACCAAATTCCGGGAACATATCGGTCCAGGCTTCCACGTCATACAACGCGCCCAGGTTACGACCATAATCGAAAGAACCCAAATCTTTATATTTCAACCCGGCAAAAGCGAGACGCGTTTTTTGCTGTGCAGTATCACTCTCCGCTTTATTACCGGCAAACTCAGCTTCCCAACGACCATAACCAGTCAGTTGATCGTTAATTTGTGTTTCGCCTTTAAAACCAAAACGGATATAACTTTGGTCGCCATCTTTACTGTCATTATCACTCATATAATGCATGGCTTTAACTTTGCCATAGACATCCAGTTTATTACCGTCTTTGTTATATATTTCTGCGGCCTGTACGGATACAGATGCCACAATGCCCATCACCACTAATGCCAGAGTGCTCTTTTTCATTTTCATTCCTGATTTTAATTAACGCGCGAATATTCAGCGGGAGAGTCCCGTTGAAAACAGGAAAGTTTTTAACCTGAGATTGTTAAAGATATATTACAGATTAATAATATTCTTAAAATGTGGTAATTTATTAAATCTGTAATAAAAGCGTAAACAACTGCCGCTACGCTTGCTGATCCCGCGCAACAAAACGCCATGCTTTGCTTGCAGATGGTTGGCAACCGACGACAGTCCTGCTAAAACGTTCGTTTGATATCATTTTTTCCTAAAATTGAATGGCAGAGAATCATGAGTGACAGCCAGACGCTGGTGGTAAAACTCGGCACCAGTGTGCTAACAGGCGGATCGCGCCGCCTGAACCGTGCCCATATCGTTGAACTTGTTCGCCAGTGCGCGCAGTTACATGCCGCCGGGCATCGGATTGTTATTGTGACGTCGGGTGCGATTGCCGCCGGACGTGAGCACCTGGGGTACCCGGAATTGCCAGCGACTATCGCTTCAAAACAGCTGCTGGCGGCGGTAGGGCAGAGTCGACTGATTCAACTGTGGGAACAGCTGTTTTCAATTTACGGCATTCATGTCGGGCAGATGTTGCTGACCCGTGCTGATATGGAAGATCGTGAACGCTTCCTGAACGCCCGCGATACCCTGCGTGCGTTGCTCGATAACAATATCGTTCCGGTAATTAATGAGAACGATGCTGTCGCTACTGCAGAGATTAAGGTCGGTGATAACGATAACCTTTCTGCGCTGGCGGCGATTCTGGCGGGTGCCGATAAACTGTTGCTGCTGACCGATCAAAAAGGTTTGTATACCGCTGACCCGCGCAGCAATCCGCAGGCAGAACTGATTAAAGATGTGTACGGCATTGATGACGCACTGCGCGCGATTGCCGGTGATAGCGTTTCAGGCCTCGGAACTGGCGGCATGAGCACCAAATTGCAGGCCGCTGACGTGGCTTGCCGTGCGGGTATCGACACCATTATTGCCGCGGGCAGCAAGCCGGGCGTTATTGGTGATGTGATGGAAGGCATTTCCGTCGGTACGCTGTTCCATGCCCAGGCGACTCCGCTTGAAAACCGTAAACGCTGGATTTTCGGTGCGCCGCCTGCGGGTGAAATCACGGTAGATGAAGGGGCAACTGCCGCCATTCTGGAACGCGGCAGCTCCCTGTTGCCGAAAGGCATTAAAAGCGTGACTGGCAATTTCTCGCGTGGTGAAGTCATCCGTATTTGCAACCTCGAAGGTCGCGATATCGCCCACGGCGTCAGTCGTTACAACAGCGATGCATTACGCCGTATTGCCGGACACCACTCGCAAGAAATTGATGCAATACTGGGATATGAATACGGCCCGGTTGCCGTTCACCGTGATGACATGATTACCCGTTAAGGAGCTGGCCGATGCTGGAACAAATGGGCATTGCCGCGAAGCAAGCCTCGTATAAATTAGCGCAACTCTCCAGCCGCGAAAAAAATCGTGTGCTGGAAAAAATCGCCGATGAACTGGAAGCACAAAGCGAAAGCATCCTCAACGCTAACGCACAGGATGTTGCAGACGCGCGTGCCAATGGCCTTAGCGAAGCGATGCTTGACCGTCTGGCACTGACGCCCGCACGGCTGAAAGGCATTGCCGACGATGTGCGCCAGGTGTGCAATCTCGCCGATCCGGTGGGGCAGGTAATCGATGGCGGCGTACTGGACAGTGGCCTGCGTCTGGAGCGCCGTCGCGTGCCGCTGGGGGTGATTGGCGTGATTTATGAAGCGCGCCCGAACGTGACGGTAGATGTTGCTTCCCTGTGCCTGAAAACCGGTAACGCGGTGATCCTGCGCGGCGGCAAAGAAACCTGTCGCACTAACGCTGCAACGGTAGCGGTGATTCAGGACGCCCTGAAATCCTGCGGCTTACCGGCGGGTGCCGTGCAGGCAATTGATAATCCTGACCGTGCGCTGGTCAGTGAAATGCTGCGTATGGATAAATACATCGACATGCTGATCCCGCGCGGTGGGGCTGGTTTGCATAAACTGTGCCGCGAGCAGTCGACAATTCCGGTGATCACAGGCGGTATAGGCGTATGCCATATTTACGTTGATGAAAGCGCAGAGATCGCTGAAGCCCTGAAAGTAATTGTCAACGCGAAAACTCAGCGTCCGAGCACGTGTAATACGGTAGAAACGTTGCTGGTGAATAAAAACATCGCCGATAGCTTCCTGCCCGCATTAAGCAAGCAAATGGCGGAAAGCAGCGTGACATTACACGCAGATGTAGCTGCGCTGGCGCAGTTGCAGGCAGGCCCCGCGAAGGTGGTGGCTGTTAAAGCCGAAGAGTATGACGATGAGTTTCTGTCATTAGATTTGAACGTTAAAATCGTCAGCGATCTTGACGATGCCATCGCCCATATTCGTGAACACGGCACACAACACTCCGATGCGATCCTGACCCGCGATATGCGCAACGCCCAGCGTTTTGTTAACGAAGTGGATTCGTCCGCTGTTTACGTTAACGCCTCTACGCGTTTTACCGATGGCGGCCAGTTTGGTCTGGGAGCGGAAGTGGCGGTAAGCACACAAAAACTTCACGCGCGTGGCCCGATGGGGCTGGAAGCACTGACCACTTACAAGTGGATCGGCATTGGTGATTACACCATTCGTGCGTAAATAAAACCGGGTGATGCAAAAGTAGCCATTTGATTCACAAGGCCATTGACGCATCGCCCGGTTAGTTTTAACCTTGTCCACCGTGATTCACGTTCGTGAACATGTCCTTTCAGGGCCGATATAGCTCAGTTGGTAGAGCAGCGCATTCGTAATGCGAAGGTCGTAGGTTCGACTCCTATTATCGGCACCATTTAAATCAATAAGTTACCTAGCATTTAAGTAAACCACGTTCTCCTCTTGTGCCGTATTTGTGCCATTGCGACTTATAATCGCATCGATTTTGCTCGCGTGCTCGGTGAGATGCCCGGCTGAAAGGTGGGCGTATCTTTGAACCATTTCGAGAGTTTCCCATCCTCCCATCTCTTTAAGCGCAAGAAGAGAGACACCGGACTGAACCAGCCAGCTTGCCCAGGTATGCCTCAGGTCATGGAAGCGGAAGTTGCTAATGCCTGCCCGCTTTAACGCTCCCTTCCATGCCTTGTTGCTGTCGGTTCTCATCTTCCTTACCGCTGCTGTTTTTGTTCCGTCGCTTCGGTAGGCAGGTTTGGTGTGGACAAATACCCATCTCTTATGGAGCCCCTGCTGTTTTCTTAATATCTGGCATGCGGTTTCGTTAAGAGGAACTCCGATCGCATTGCCAGCTTTTGTTTCATCAGGGTGCATCCATGCCATTTTCTTATCCAGATCGACCTGTGACCACTCAAGGTCTGTAACGTTGGAACGGCGAAGGCCTGTCGTGATTGCAAACATGACCACAGGGAAGAAATGAGGAGCAATTTCTGCAAACAGGCGCTTCGATTCCTCCTCTGTAAGCCATCTGATTCTTCCATTCTTAACGCGTGGTGTTGATATTTTGGGCGCCCTGTCAAGCCATCCCCATTCAACAGCCATATTGAGAATAGCGCGAAGTATTGCCAGATGCCGCGTCTTCGTTCCTTTGCTTGCCAGCTTTGGTTTATACTCCGGCACTGGCTTGCCAAGCCGCAAACACCTGTCCCGGCTCATTTCCCAGTTCAGGCGATGGCGGCGGTTTTCCATCCCGTCTACCGCCTCCATTATTTTTTCTGTTGTTATGTCTGAGAGAATGGTTTCTCTGAAGTGCAACATCCAGAACGATATAATGCTCTTGTCATCATCAATGGACTTCTTATCCGATTTCTCACGCAGCCACCGTATGCAGGCTTCCTTGAATAGCTTTTTCGGTGATTCCCCGAGATTTTTTACTCTCCACGCTTCTGCTTTCAGACGATCGTGAAGTTCTTGCGCTTGCCTTTTGTCCGATGTTTCAAGAGAACGTCTAACTCTTGATCCATCTGGCGCGACGAAATCGCAGTGCCACGTGCCACCGCGTAGTTTGATTGACATGCTTTAACCTCCTGCACATCAACCGCATTCACCGCGCTATTGTGTCTCACAGACTTAAGCGCCGCAATGCAGTCTGACTTGCAAATGCGATATGGGCTTTTAGGTTTATCTGGATTTATCTTTGCGGCTTGAAGTCGTCCACTTCGTATCCACTGCGTGATAGTGCCTTTGTCTACCTTCAGATACGACGCAGCCTCTTCACGAGTGAAGATTTCTTCTTCCACCTGGAATCTCCATTTATTGGATTGACATGATTGCTGTAGGTCTGGATATCTTGAGAAGCTGGCAGGCCTCATCGAGTGTGAGACTGTGGTTAGTCCTTGCGTAGCTTGCTGATTCTTCTGTAAGTCTCTGGTGCTTTGTTTCCGTGTATCTTCATTTCAGACTTCAACAGAGCAACGAGAGAATCCCATTCGTTGAGGATGCCTTTGAATGCCGGAACGCGCTTTGCAACCTTGTCGAATGAATCTCTGATTTCTGGAATCTGCTCAACAAGTGCAACGCATCGCCGGAAGTCTGCTGCGTCATGGGGAGCGCCGAAGTGATGACCATAGATATTCTTTTTCAGTCCACATGCGATTGAGGCAAGAGTTGCGCTACTGATGCCAACATCGCCAGTCGATTGCCATTTCAAAACCTTCATAGCCAAATCTGACATTTCTTGTCTCCAATAAAAAACCGCCATCAGGCGGCTTGGTGTTCTTTCAGTTCTTCAATTCGAATATTGGTTACATTGTTTTCATATATGAATAAATAAATTAGCTTTTTTCGTTGCCTTCGCGTTCTTTATTAATTTTAACAAACTCGTTTTTACCACGCTCTCCAAATGCGTCTTTAGATTCGTTGTATCCGCAATCGCAGCACACATAATCACCAGACCATCCACGCATTGTTTTTTCTTTTGCAATATTTCCAGAACCGCATTTTGGACAAGACATATCACTACCTCCAAAGCATGAGTGAGATGACAACGTAACATTGATTGGAGATTAACAATAGATTGCTGATGTAAAAGATATGCATAAGCTTCGCTTTCAAAGTGGAGGTTCTGGTAGCGGCATCCAGTGTGACGGTTTCCACGACGCACCAGGAATTATCCACCCATCATTAGCGTCAGGATGACCCGGGATGTAAGTCGCCCATTTCATTCGCCAGTCACCTTTCCTGTCAAACTCCACGGCAACAAGAACGGCTGTTTTGGTATCCGGCATTCGCTCACTACAGCTTATCCAACCATCCGGAGTTGCCGGAGAGTTGCCTGGTTCTTTAATGTGCAAGCGAGGCTCACCATCTTTTGGCTCAGGCCACTGGCGCTCCATGTTAATCTTCAATTTATCTTCCATAGCAACGGTAATTTCAGCATCGCTGATGCCAGCACGGCGCTGTGCATCCCACAACAGAAACTGCATATCAGCCCACTCGCTAAGATCGTCTGGTTCGGCTGCGGCTTCCAGTGCCTCTTTTGAGAGATGTTTCAGCGGACCAATGGGGCCAACGCAGCCAAATGTGGAGTCAGACCATTTGGCATGCTCGTGGCGAATCTGTTCGCGTTCCAGCGATGCCAGTGCAATTTTTAATGCGGTAAGCATGTTGTTTTGATCTTCATCGAGTCCGAACGGTATTTCATCCCGTGCTGACTCAATGCTGGTAATCGTGTTCTGTAACCATTCTTTGGTAATAGTGGTCATAGCTATTTCACCTTAATCTCAACATTTCTCAGCTTTAGCTCTACTGGCAGGTCTGACTTTCCTGTTAATGCTAATGCGAGATTTTCAGGAGTAATGAGAGCAGTTATTGTTTTCCCCCTTGCCAGACGAATAATCATTCGTATCTCGCGATCGTCACATGCTCCCGGTCGAACAATTGATATTTGTCCGATCATCTCACTCTCCTTTGATGCGAATGCCTGCGGCGCGTGGCACATTAACTTCCACGATGCGCACTGTTGGTTTGTACATCTCAATCGCTGTCAACCAGTCAGCTCCTGTCATGCGCTTTTCCGCATCGCCATTAGTCCACTGAACCGGTACACCAATAGCCTTCATCGCGATTTCTATTTCCCCGGCAATGGCGCTTTTTCCGCAACCAGTAAAACCAGAAACAACGACAAGAACTTCACCTTTGGCTGGTTTTATTTCCCGTGCTTCCAGTTCTGCAATGCGCTTACTTCCATCCGAGATAACACCTTCGTAATACTCACGCTGCTCGTTGAGTTTTGATTTTGCTGCTTCAAGCTCAACGCGCAGCTTCCCAACCGTAAGCGCAATATCCTCGTTCTCCTTGTCGCGGCGTTTGATGTATTGCTGGTTTCTTTCCCGTTCATCCAGTAGTGCCAGCGCAACATTTGGATTAAAAGCAGCAATAAATTCAGCGTTTGCATAAGCCTGAACATCTGTTTCAACCAGGCAGTTAACATGACATTCCGCAATCACACCACCGGGTTCTCCTTTCCATTTTTGGCAAACAAAAACTCCTGTTAAATTGCCGTGCTGGTTAACAGATGTATGCCCTACGATGTAGCTTCCTTTAGTTGCTTTCTCTGCCTTTTCACGCAGTGCCTGATAATTAATTTCGCTCACTTCGAACCTCTCTGTTTACTGATAAGCTCCAGATCCTCCTGGCAACTTGCACAAGTCCGACAACCCTGAACTGCCAGGCGTCTTCGTTCATCTATCGGATCGCCACACTCACAACAATGAGTTGCGGATACAGTCTGGTAGTTCAGGCGACGCATTTTTATTGCTGTATTGCGCTGTAATTCTTCAATTTCTGATGCTGAATCAATGATATCTGCCATCTTTCATTAATCCCTGAATTGTTGGTTAATACGCTTGAGGGTGAATGCGAATAATAAAAAAGGAGCCTGTAGCTCCCTGATGATTTTGCTTTTCATGTTCACCGTTCCTTAAAGACGCCGTTTAACATACCGATTGCCAGACTTAAGTGAGTCGGTGTGAATCCCATCAGCGTTACCGTTTCGCGGTGCTTCTTCAGTACGCTACGGCAAATGTCATCGACGTTTTTATCCGGAAACTGCTGTCTGGCTTTTTTGATTTCAGAATTAGCCTGACGGGCAATACTGCGAAGGGCGTTTTCTTGCTGAGGTGTCATTGAACAAGTCCCATGTCGGCAAGCATAAGCACACAGAATATGAAGCCCGCTGCCAGAAAAATGCATTCAGTGGTTGTCATACCTGGTCTCTCTCATCTGCTTCTGCTTTCGCCACCATCATTTCCAGCTTTTGTGAAAGGGATGCGGCTAACGTATGAAATTCTTCGTCTGTTTCTACTGGTATTGGCACAAACCTGACTCCAATTTGAGCAAGGCTATGTGCAATCTCAATGCTCGTTCTTAACTCAACAGGAGATGCTTTGTGCATACAGCCCCTCGTTTATTATTTATCTCCTCAGCCAGCCGCTGGGCTTTCAGCGGATTTCGGATAACAGAAAGGCCGGGAAATACCCAGCCTCGCTTTGTAACGGAGTAGACGAAAGTGATCGCGCCTACCCGGATATTATCGTGAGGATGCTTCATCGCCATTGCTCCCCAAATACAAAACCAATTTCAGCCAGTGCCTCGTCCATTTTTTCGATGAACTCCGGCACCATCTCGTCAAAACTCGCCATGTACTTTTCATCCCGCTCAACCACGACATAATGCAGGCCTTCACGCTTCATACGCGGGTCATAGTTGGCAAAGTACCAGGCATCTTTTCGCGTCACCCACATGCTGTACTGCACCTGGGCCATGTAAGCCGATTTTATGGCCTCGAAACCACCGAGCCGGAACTTCATGAAATCGCGGGAGGTAAACGGGCATTTCAGTTCAAGGCCGTTGCCGTCACTGCATAAACCATCGGGAGAGCAGGCGGTGCGCATACTTTCGTCGCGATAGATGATCGGGGATTCAGTAACATTCACGCCGGAAGTGAATTCAAACAGGGTTCTGGCGTCGTTCTCGTACTGTTTTCCCCAGGCCAGCGCCTTGGCATTAACTTCCGGAGCCACACCGGTGCAAACCTCGGCAAGCAGGGTGTGGAAGTAGGACATTTTCATATCAGGCCATTTCTTTCCGGATCGGGGTTTTGCTATTACGTTATGAACTTCTGAAGCTGTGATGACGCCGAGCCGTAATTTGTGCCACGCATCATCCCCCTGTTCGACAGCTCTCACATCGATCCCGGTACGCTGCAGGATAATGTCCGGTGTCATGCAGCCACCTTCTGCTCAGAGGCTTTCTGTTTCAGGAATCCAAGAGCTTTCACTGCTTCGGCCTGTGTCAGTTCTGACGATGCGCGAATGTCGCGGCGAAATATCTGGGAACAGAGCGGCAATAAGTCGTCATCCCATGTTTTGTCCAGGGCAATCAGCAGAGTGTTAATCTCCTGCATGGTTTCATCGTTAACCGGAGTAATGTCGCGTTCCGGCTGACATTCTGCGGTGTATGCGGTATTTTCGACAATGCGCTCGGCTTCATCCTTGTCATAGATACCAGCAAATCCGAAGGCCAGACGGGCACACTGAATCATGGCTTTATGCCGTAACATCCGTTTGGGATGCGACTGCCACGGGCCGGTGATTTCTCTGCCTTCGCGGGTTTTGAATGGTTCGCGGCGGCATTCATCCATCCACTCGGTAACGCAGATCGGATGATTACGGTCTTTGCGGTAAATCCGGCATGTACAGGATTCATTGTCCTGCTCAAAGTCCATGCCATCAAACTGCTGGTTTTCATTGATGATGCGGGACCAGCCATCAACGCCCACCACCGGAACGATGCCGTTCTGCTTATCAGGGAAGGCGTAAATTTCTTTCGTCCACGGATTAAGGCCGTACTGGTTGGCGACGATCAGCAATGCGATGAACTGCGCATCGCTGGCATCACCTTTAAATGCCGTCTGGCGAAGAGTGGTGATCAGTTCCTGTGGGTCGACAGAATCCATGCCGACACGTTCAGCTAGCTTCCCAGCCAGCGTTGCGAGTGCTGTACTCATCCGTTTTATACCTCTGAATCAATATCAACCTGGTGGTGAGCAATGGTTTCAACCATGTACCGGATGTGTTCTGCCATGCGCTCCTGAAACTCAACATCGTCATCAAACGCACGGGTAATGGCTTTTTTGCTGGCCCCGTGGCGTTGCAAATGATCGATGCATAGCGATTCAAACAGGTGCTGGGGCAGGCCTTTTTCCATGTCTTCTGCCAGTTCTGCCTCTTTCTCTTCACGGGCGATCTGCTGGTAGTGACGCGCCCAGCTCTGAGCCTCAAGACGATCCTGAATGTAATAAGCGCTCATGGCTGAACTCCTGAAAATGGCTGTGAAAATAGCGCCCGCGAAATGCCAGGCTGATTAGGAAAACAGGAAAGGGGGGTTAGTGATTCAGGCCGTTACCGCGTCCGTCGAGAAAAACTTCCACGAGCAAATCACGGGTATAAGTGCGCTCGATGCCGCGATGCAGATAAAGCCGTCCGCGTAAATTAGCTGATGCAGTCCAGGTACCATCTTTGTGTTTGACCAGCATTCCTGGCATGACCGCGCCGCGATTAACGGTCTGCGTTCCGTAATGTTGATGAACCATAAAAACTCCTGCCCGTAAGCTGGGCTGCTGAACATATAGAGACTTCTGCGCGTATTCAGGCGGTGGATGGCCGCCGGTTGTCATAACTAAGCCGCCTCGTTGAAGCGACTGAGGTATAAAGTGTTGTGTTGATTTCAGCTGGTCACACCGACGTTCACGCGTCCGCTTCACCCCTCGCACTCCCCGGAGCCTGCTGAAATTCAAGCTGCGGATCTAAGCGGTCATCGCAACGGTGAATCAGGTGGTTGCCGTATCGTTGTGTTGTTGCGATATGGTGATAATAGCTATTGCTATTGGTGATATCAATACTTATTGCTATTGGCTGATGTGTTTTGATATTAAATGTTTGATAGCAAAAAGAATTAATTTTGTGACTTGCATCGCATAGCGATAACTGAAGCAGTAGTGTGGTGGTTTTTTGAGCGGTGTGTGATGAGGGGAGGGGACAAAAGAAAACCCGGCACGGTGGCCGGGTTATTAATTAAATTAGTCAGTTTTTTCTACTGTAACATAGAGGCAGCATTCAGCATCTTTTCGTAATATGAACGCATGTCTTCTTTGCTATATGCGTTGATAAGATTATCAGCGTGTTTTTCCAGTAGATTTAGCTGCTGTTTTGCTGACTTTTCTTGTGCTGTCGTTTCAGCGGCAAAAATTACAAATGAATCAATATTTGAATTGTATAATTCGTAGGCTTTAGTAATTGTTAAAACACTTATCGCAGCTTCACCCATTTGTTTTTTTATATTTTCAGAACGAAAATCTAATGTTTCTGTAAGATGGTATTTGCCATTTTTTAACAAAAAATCTGCAACTAACCCTTCTTCATTACTAATTGGATAATTAGCTACGATTTTATGTTGGGAAAGATCTTCAAAATACTTACTGAAAATTCCATGTTGTATAAAGGTGGATTTTAATTCAGAAAAAACCTTTTTTTTCAACTGCTTATGTGGTTGTTTTTGTGGGTTTACTAACCGATTCATTAGATCAGTAACTTTAGCTTCGTAATCTTCGTTGGCTTGAAGAGTGAACATGCCAAATGACGATAACGATAATGCTCCCTTAAAAAGACAAGGAAGAAGTTCAGCATTGTTGATTTTTTGTGACAAATCAAAAAGCGAGGTTGAAAGATCCTCTAAGTAATCTAAGGTAAGATCTTTGTCAATCGCTTTAAGTTTTGAAACTGAATTGAGCATACGTACGTCTATGTCAGAGTCATGGTAAACGATCAAACCAACGTTAATCGTTTCACCTTTCTCTAAGTTCGGTGTAACTCTGATTAAGCTGTATTTGAAAGTTTTCAAGATGTTATCTCCAGTCTTATGGCATTTAGCCTATCGATTCGCTCCTCGCTATCCCACCACTTCAAAAAATACTCCTTATGCATTGGTGGCATCCATGCTTCAGGCATAGAGTTAAGTATATCAGATATAGTCTCAACTCCAATTTTTTCAATTTTGTCAAGGACAGATAATGCGCACTTTCTCAGATCATCAGTGTCGCCAATGAATTGTTTAGCAATCGTCCAGTTTGTTGTTGTACTGGAGTCTGTTGGTAGTATATGAGGGGTATTTCGTGGCCAGCCTATAACAAAAGAGTTTAGACTAAAATCGAATGTTTTAACTATAACATTGCCTCGGGTGTTTTCCATGTATAAGTAGTTGTTGAGGTGTCTGTCAATGTTATATACAAACTGATCAAATGCATAAATTGCCCAGAGTTGCTTCTTTAAGGATTCAGAAGCATTTGAGAGCAAATTTATCCATTGAGGACTATTGAGACCAGATTTCCAGGCTGAAAACTCTATGCGAGAGCCAAAAACATACTCCCCATTAGCAATACACTTGAGAATTTTGCACACAGGTGTAGCGATGCCGCATTTTTCAGCTAAATTTGTGCAAAACCATTCCGCTGCCGGTACTTGAGTTGGGTTTTGTACAGGAAAAGGTGGGGTGGAACGCATGCTTTTAACTGCATATTCCATTTCATCAGTGGCAATAGCGAAACCAGAAAGGTGTGCAGTGCCTAAGCTTGAAGGTGTATATTCATGAAATTCTAATTCAAACAAACTTCCTTGCTCTGGTTTCACTTCATCAGTGTTTGGCTCTTGTTCTTTCGTCATCAACTTTTTTCCCCAAATCGAAGACATGCGGACCTCTTAAATTTGAACAACATCATAATGATTAGCTAATCCGCTACCCATGCTTCCTATACGTCTGCGGCATGCTCCCAATAACCTTACCGAAGATGAACACCCGGTTCATCTCGTCTTTCTCGATCGGGTCCCACGGTGAGTAGCTCTTGTTATCAGAGATAACCAGCAGCTTATCCTTCATCATTTGCAGACGCTTTACATGGGCTGTGTCGTCGTACAGAAACGCATAGATACCATCACCGTCGAAAGATTTAACCGTGATATCAACGAACAGCAGATCACCTGGTTCGATCGTTCCTGACATGCTGTCACCACGCACGTTAATGATGCGGATATTTTCCGCCTTCCTGCCATCGAACATGTGACGAGCATCGTCAAACGAGTACTCAACCGAGCGTAGAACTTCTACAAACTCACGGTTGATTACACCCGGCCCGGCACTGACTTCTATATCAAGAACGTCAATTTTGAAGTATTTGGAATGGCTGACAGCAGGCTTCCCTGATTGTTGACCGTCATTTCTCATCGGGCCTATGCCTGATGAGAGCCATTCTGTTCGAACACCCAATGCATTAGCTATTTCAACAATTTTTGTTGAGCCGCGCGCGTTGCCGCTTGTCAGTCTCCAGATTGTGGGTTGAGCTACGCCAGACGCCTTTGCAAGAGCGCCTTGAGACATTCCAGATTGTTCCATCGCTAGGTTTAAGCGATCAGCAAGAGTTTCTTTTTTCATAAGTTTTAATTTATACGCTTGCGTATTGATGGTCAAAACACGTTTTGCTATTGCTTGGGTTAATACGCATTGCTATTATTCATTCATTGCAATACCAATAGGAATTGATAATGACAAATCAAACCATTCAACTCGCAATCAGTATTACAGGTAGTCAAAAACGACTGGCAGATCTATGCGGTGTAGCCCAACCCACAGTTTGGCGTTGGCTACACGGTGGCGGAATTGATGCCCGCTATGTAATGAAAATTGTCTCAGCCACTGGTGGAAAGATTAAACCAGCAGATATTCGTCCCGACCTCGCACCATTGTTTAACGCGAGTAATTCTGCCGCCTAAACTGCGGCGTTAACTGATAAGGCAATGACTATGCAACCACTTACATACCAACAGACTAGCGGATTTAGCCCGACTGCGGTGATAAATCGTTCTCAAACAAAACAGGCGCCAGGCCACGAAAAAATCCGTGATGCCGTTCGCGCCTGGTCGGCTGCAGATAATCAGGATGTTGTTGCCGCACTCATTGTGAATGAGTATCGGGAGCAGGGCGGCGGCACCATCGATTTCCCTGATGATGTCAGTCGTGCACGCCAGAAGCTGTTCCGCTTCCTCGATAACAAATTCGATTCTGAAAAATACCGAAATAACGTGCGTGAACTGACCCCGGCAATTCTGGCGGTACTACCGCTGGAATATCGCGGCCACCTGGTTGAGCAGGATAGCTACATGGCTCGGCTGGCTGAAATGGAAAAGGAACTCAGTGAGGCAAAACAGGCTGTCATTCTCAACGCACCACGCCACCAGAAACTGAAGGAGATGAGTGAAGGCATTGTGTCGATGTTTCGTGTGGACCCGGATCTGGCTGGTCCACTGATGGCGATGGTCACCACCATGCTGGGGGCAATATGACAGGTTCGGAAATGGCGAAAGCCGGTCTGCGCGAACAGAACCGACTTTCAGGTGCAAATCGTAACACACTCATTGCGGGAGGAATTATGGCAAACACTGCTGAGATATTCAATTTTCCAGTGCCGGATGCGGCACAAAAGGAGCCGCGCGTGGCAGATCTCGATGATGGTTATACGCGCATTGCAAATGAGTTGCTGGAAGCTGTGATGCTGGCCGGATTAACACAGCACCAGCTTCTGGTCTTCCTGGCTGTCATGCGCAAAACATATGGCTTTAATAAAAAACTGGATTGGGTGAGCAACGAGCAACTTTCCGAGTTGACCGGGATATTGCCGCACAAGTGTTCTGCTGCAAAAAGTGTTCTGGTAAAGCGTGGGATTTTTATTCAGAGCGGGCGGAATATCGGCATTAATAATGTGGTCAGTGAATGGTCAACATTACCCGAATCAGGTAAGAAAAATAAAGTTTACCTGAAAGAGGTAAATTTACCTGAATCAGGTAAGAAAAGTTTACCCAAATCAGGTAAAGGCACTTACCCGAATCAGGTAAACACAAAAGACAAACTAACAAAAGACAATATAAAACCTTTTTCGTCCGAGAATTCTGGCGAATCCTCTGACCAGCCAGAAAACGACTTTCCTGTGGAGAAACGGGATGCTGCAATTCAGAGCGGCAGCAAGTGGGGGACAGCAGAAGACCTGACCGCCGCAGAGTGGATGTTTGACATGGTGAAGACCATCGCGCCCTCAGCCAGAAAACCGAATTTTGCAGGGTGGGCTAACGATATCCGCCTGATGCGTGAACGTGACGGACGTAACCACCGCGACATGTGCGTGCTGTTCCGCTGGGCATGCCAGGACAACTTCTGGTCAGGTAACGTGCTGAGTCCGGCCAAACTCCGCGACAAGTGGACCCAACTCGAAATCAACCGTAACAAGCAACAGGCTGGCGTGACAGCCGGAAAATCAAAACTCGACCTGACAAACACTGACTGGATTTACGGGGTGGATTTATGAAAAACATCGCCGCACAGATGGTTAACTTTGACCGTGAGCAGATGCGCCGGATCGCCAACAACATGCCGGAACAGTACGACGAAAAGCCGCAGGTACAGCAGGTAGCGCAGATCATCAACGGTGTGTTCAGCCAGTTACTGGCAACTTTCCCGGCGAGCCTGGCTAACCGTGACCAGAATGAACTGAACGAAATCCGCCGCCAGTGGGTTCTGGCTTTCCGGGAAAACGGGATCACCACAATGGAACAGGTTAACGCAGGAATGCGCGTAGCCCGTCGGCAGAATCGACCATTCCTGCCATCACCCGGGCAGTTTGTCGCCTGGTGCCGGGAAGAAGCATCCGTTAACGCCGGGCTGCCAAACGCCAGCGAGCTGGTTGATATGGTTTACGAGTATTGCCGGAAGCGTGGCCTTTATCCGGATGCAGAGTCTTATCCATGGAAATCAAACGCGCATTACTGGTTGGTTACCAACCTGTATCAGAACATGCGGGCCAATGCGCTGACTGATGCGGAATTACGGCGCAAGGCTGCCGATGAACTGACTTGTATGACCGCGCGAATTAATCGTGGTGAGGCGATACCTGAACCAGTAAAACAACTTCCTGTCATGGGCGGTAGACCACTTAACCGGGCTCAGGCTCTGGCGAAGATCGCAGAAATCAAAGCTAAGTTCGGACTGAAAGGAGCCAGTGTATGACAGGCAAAGAGGCAATTCTTCACTACCTGAAAACGCACCGGACTTTCTGCGCGCCGGATGTAGCTGCGGCAACAGGCGTGACTGTAACCAGCATCAATCAGGCAGCAGCCAAAATGGCACGGGCAGGAATCCTGGTCGTTGATCGCAAGGTCTGGCGAACGGTGTATTACCGGTTCGCTACCAGGGAGGAGCGGGAAGGAAAGGTGAGCACGAACCTGATTTTCAAGGAGTGTCGCCAGAGTGCCGTGATGAAACGGGTATTGATGTTTTGGGGGAGGGTAGGGGTATAAGCGAAACGTTATGAGTGTGTGGGTATTCGTGCCATTGCGATGTGGTAGAGAGTGCTGAGGGCGTCATGGTTGTGTTGCGAAAACTACGTTGCACTTGAGCAGGATCTTGCAGAATTTGAGCGCGAGTTCCGTGTTGCTGATGCGACTATACCCTCGATGTAGAGGAACTTAATTAGCTGATTGTAATTCAATATGCCTACTAAGACCGGTTGGGTATGAACTAGTAAAGGCTGCAAAATCCTATAGAGTGTTAACGCAACCAAAAACGTTAAGCACGGAGAAAAAAATATGGATCCTAAATTACTGTATGCCACGTTTAAACGAAATGACGCACCAGCTTGGCGCTGCCCGAACTGTATGAATGAAACACTGGAGATTGTCGCTGATAGTTTTGTAGAAACTGATTCAAGCGCAACAACTCAGTTTAGAGATGAAGTATGGTTTGATGAGGAAATGTCGGGAGGAGTATTCAGTTGCGTGCTGCGCTGTACCCGCCAAGCCTGCCAGGAGAAGGTTGCTTTGTCTGGGCAGGTTGTTGCTGTAGAATGCTTCAATGACGAAATGACGGAGCGTTGGTATGTTTCTGGTTTCCGTCCTAAGTATTTCTATCCACCACTTCCTCTATTCCTGTTTCCTGAAAAGTGCCCTGAAGATATAGCTGATCTCTTGGCGGAAGTATCAGCTCTGATCCCCTCGCACCCAGCTTCAGCGGTGAACACCATGAGAACCATACTGGAGATGATGCTTGATAGTCTTGATGTACCAAGAGAGAAAACAGTTAAAGGCAAGATAATACGTCTTTCTACGCATGAAAGAATCACAAATTATTCAGATAAACTGGGACCAAATAAAGATGCATTCATGGCGTTAAAGTGGTTGGGGAATCACGGCAGTCATGGAGGGATTAAAGTCACAAGGTCCTCTATTAATGATGCCTGCATTCTCATTGGTCATTTGATTGACTTCTTATTCTTAGAAAGCCCGGATGTAACTATTCATATTGAACGGATAAACAACGTGTATGCACCCAAAAAGGAGTAAAACGTAACGCCATGTCGAAGCGGAATATTGCCGCTAAAACACAAGAAGAGCGCGAGAAGGTTAACGTTGACCTTGCTGTCTCCTGAGTTACCTACAAAGAGCACCTTAATATACCGGTTATTGCCGAAGCGGTGATGCGTGAGCAGCCTGAGCATTTGCGGGACTATTTTTTGGAGCGGCCACGACATTACCGCGAGCAGAGCATCGCGCTGCCCAAGGCATCCGCTCCTCGACATCTTAAGCAGGAAGGTGAAAAATGATAAGTGCAGAAGGACTGCAGCGGTTACTTAATTTATCGGAGCCTCCATCTGATGAACTGATTGATGTTTATCTTCAATTCTGCATGATTTTTCCTAGGGTCGAGCAAAGTTTTTTTGGTGGCTTTGCTAAGGGGGAAGACAGTTTAAATTATGCGCGAACGTTACTTGACGCCGGGATAAAGGTGCCCAACGAACTTTTTCACGATTTTAAGCAGAGATACATTTTGAATGGGGATGCGCAGGAAAGACTTGACGCCCTCTGTGTCGGTCGAGAGAGAGATAGGCGGGGAATAGTTAATGGACTTCAAAATGACGCAGCAACAGATCTAAACACCATGTCTACAGTATTAAAGATAGTTATAAGGATAAGAAATAACCTTTTCCACGGAAATAAAGACGCTTATCTTTTTGTTGATTCTCAAGAGCAAGCGCAACTATTGAGGTGGTGCGTGAGATTTCTCCAAGGATTATTAAATTAATCTACCTTTGATTTTCCATAATCAACCAGCAATAATAATGTCACCGGAGCCTGAACAACATCGGTGACTTCTGCGCTAAACGGGGACGTTTATGCGCACATACAATCCAAACTCTCTTCTCCCTTCACAGATGCAGAGATGCACCTGCGATTTTTTGCATCCAGCGTTTGACCTCTGCGGAGGTGAAGCGTGAACCTCCCACAAGACGGCATCAAATTGCATCGTGGTAACTTCACCGCTATCGGCCAGCAGATCCAGCCTTATCTGGAGGAAGGCAAATGCTTTCGCATGGTGCTTAAACCGTGGCGTGAGAAACGCAGTCTTTCCCAGAATGCACTCAGCCACATGTGGTACAGCGAAATCAGTGAATACCTCATCAGCAGGGGTAAAACGTTCGCCACTCCAGCTTGGGTAAAAGATGCTCTCAAACACACATATCTCGGTTATGAAACCAAAGACCTGGTTGATGTCGTAACCGGTGAGATCACCACTATCCAGTCGTTACGCCATACCTCCGATCTTGATACCGGAGAGATGTATATCTTCCTGTGTAAGGTTGAAGCCTGGGCGGTGAATATTGGCTGCCACCTGACTATTCCGCAGAGCTGCGAGTTCCAGCTGCTCCGCGACAAGCAGGAGGCGTAATGGCTACACCGCTTATTCGTGTCATGAACGGACACATCTACAGAGTATCAAATCGTCGTAAGCGTAAGCCTGAGCTGAAGCCATCCGAAATACCAACACTGCTCGGATATACCGCTAGCCTGGTTGATAAAAAATGGTTGCGACTGGCAGCAAGGAGGAATCATGGCTGATTTGAGAAAAGCAGCGCGTGGTCGGGAATGCCAGGTAAGAATCCCAGGCGTATGTAATGGCAACCCTGAAACGTCTGTACTGGCACATATCCGGCTGACTGGATTGTGCGGCACCGGTACGAAACCGCCAGACCTGATTGCCACCATTGCATGTTCTGCCTGCCACGACGAAATCGACCGCCGCACGCATTTTGTTGACGCTGGATATGCAAAAGAATGCGCGCTGGAAGGTATGGCGAGAACGCAGGTTATCTGGCTGAAAGAGGGGGTAATTAAGGCGTGAATACTTACCACATCACACTACCCTGGCCGCCGAGCAATAACCGCTACTACCGCCATAATCGAGGGCGCACGCACATCAGCGCAGAAGGGCAGGCATACCGCGATAACGTCGCCCGAATCATTAAAGGCTCAATGCTGGATATCGGTCTGGCTATGCCTGTGAAAATCCGCATTGAGTGCCACATGCCGGATCGCCGTCGCCGTGACCTGGATAATCTGCAAAAGGCCGCTTTTGACGCACTCACCAAAGCGGGTTTCTGGCTGGATGATGCTCAGGTCGTTGATTACCGCGTTGTGAAGATGCCCGTTACCAAAGGTGGAAAGCTGGAGCTGACCATCACTGAACTGGGAGATGAATGATGTTTGAGTCTTATATGGCAGAACGTCTTCGCCACCGCTGGATGCGCCTGCGCTTATATCGTTTCCCCGGTTCTGTTTTGACCGATTACCGAATACTGAAGAATTACGCCAAAACACTGACAGGAGCAGGAGTATGAAGTCAGAGATAACAATCAACTAATACTGTTTTGTTGATTTTTGCTTGTAATTGGCGTTCTGGTCTGAGTTTTGTGGAGTAAGTTGATGCGTGATATTCAGATGGTTCTTGAGCGTTGGGGAGCGTGGGCGGCTAATAATCATGAAGATGTGACCTGGTCGTCCATTGCCGCCGGTTTTAAGGGATTAATTCCTTCAAAAGTAAAATCTCGCCCACAATGTTGTGACGATGACGCGATGATCATTTGCGGGTGCATGGCCCGTCTGAAAAAGAACAACAGCGATTTGCATGATTTATTGGTGGACTATTATGTCGGCGGCATGACTTTTATGGCGCTTGCACGTAAGCATGGGCGATCTGATTGTTGGGTTGGCAGGATGCTCCAGAAAGCTGAGGGCGTAGTGGAGGGTATGCTGATGGTGTTGGATCTCCGATTGGAGATGGATGCTGATTGTTCGAAATAATTAAAGGAAAAGTTGCTGTCTGATTGTCATTAGTCTAACATTTTAAATGTTGGAATCGCAACGTAGTTATTATCATATAACAGCTTGTTTCCTGATTTAGCCAGCCTCTCCAAAGGCTGGTTTTTTCTAATAAGTATTATTTCGAGTAGGGATTTTATTGTTTAACCCATAATAATTCATTGACATTGAATCCCAACTTTTGAGCGGTTCGCACATAGTCTGCTTTTACTTTATCTGGAATAGTTGGGGTCCTTGCCAGAATCCATAGGTATTCTCTGTTCGGACCACTGACAAGAGCATACTTATACTCATCATCCAGTTTGATTACATTATAGCCACCATAGAAGGGGCCAAAAAACGAAACCTTCAACGCTGCAGTTTTAGTATCTCCAGTAAAGTATGCTTTACCTTCGCTCTCGCTCCATTTATTTTTCGTTGGATCGTATCCACGGTTAAGTACACGAATCCCTCCGTCGTTCCGTTTTCCATAAGTAGCGCTGACCTGTTCCAGACCACGTTCGAACCGGTTCTCGAGGCGAGCTATTTCATACCATTTTCCGAGGTAGCGGTTGGCGTCAAAATTTGTAATCGGCTGCACACCTTTAGGTGGTGTCGGGGCCTTACATGCTATAAGAGTGAAAGAGAGTGCAATGCCAGTCAACACAGGCCATAACTTCATAATAAATCCTGTACTTTTGATAGTTGAGAGTAAGTATGAAAGATAGATGATTACGACCGATCACTTAAAGAACTTTCATACTATATTAGGAATAGTCCATAACAGAAAAATTGTCAGTGATGACGCCAGAAAGGCAATTTATTCCGTGCATTACACAGTTTATGTGTTAATGAATTAGTCAAGGGGGAGAATATGATAAAAAAACCTGTGATTGGAATCAGCGGTTGTTTGACCGGTTCTGCTGTTCGTTTTGATGGTGGTCACAAAAGAGCTGACTTTTTAATGGACAAATTAGTGGAATGGGTAACATTCAGACCAGTATGTCCAGAAATGGCTATAGGGCTGCCAGTTCCGCGTCCTGCTCTACGTCTTGTGCGCTCGACGCAAGGAAATATACGGATGTGTTTTAGCCACGACCAGAATGAGGATGTGACAGAGAGAATGACAGAGTTTAGTCGTTCTTATATGAACAAATTAAAGGATGTATCGGGGTTTGTGGTTTGTGCTAAATCTCCCAGCTGTGGCATGGAGCGCGTGCGTGTCTATGATGAAAATGGTAATCGAGGTCGTAAAGATGGAGTGGGACTATTTACGAGCACTTTGATGGAAAAGTTTTCCTGGCTACCGGTTGAAGAGGATGGGCGATTACATGATCCAGTGCTTCGTGAGAATTTTGTTGAAAGAGTTTTTGCTTTGCATGAGCTCAATCATCTTTACAAGGAGAAATTATCAAGAAGAGAGTTATTAGCTTTTCATAGTCGTTATAAGCTTCAGTTATTGGCGCATAGTCAGGCAGGCTATAAAGATATGGGACCATTTGTGGCTGCAATACACGAGTGGGCGGACCTTGAATCATACTTTGAGGTGTATCGTGATAAGCTGATGGCGATTCTCAGAAAACCTGCATCACGTAAAAATCACACGAATGTGCTGATGCATATACAGGGGTATTTTAGTAACTACTTAAGTACACGCCAGCGTAAAGAGTTGAGCGAGGTTATACTTAACTATCGTTCTGGCACATTACCTCTTCTTGCGCCGTTGACTCTGCTGAAGCATTATCTGGGTGAGTATCCTAATGATTACTTGCTTACACAGAATTACTTCGATCCCTATCCGGACGAACTGGCTCTAAGACTGATGGTAAATTAATTGTATGCGATATCATCCAAAAGGATGAGTTCCTGCATGCAGGATATTTACAATCGTAAAAACTACACTATGATACCCAGAGTGTCAGTTTGTATAAAAACTCTGTTTACGCTGAAGAAACCATTGAGATGCAACTTAAAGTTGGTAAACATGCCAGTCAAAATATAATATTATGATTCCACGCAGCTATATATAATATAACAGATTGGTTTAATAATTTGTCTTTGTGAGTTAAATACATAATTTTATACTTGTGATGCAATGAGATTTTCCTTATTGTTGAACTGGCGAATATTGATTTTCCACCTATACTTACCTGGTGTAACCTCAATGATATCAGGTGGATAATATGCCATACATATGTTCTATCATTTTGGTGTTGAACTCGTTTGATGCCCGAATTGGTAAAGAAGATATTTTGTTTAAAAAAGGAAGTGCTGTTCTCATTGATTACAATTTAAAAGATTTTTTTTCATCAAATATAGATCATGTAATGATCGTAGATGTTGAAGAGAAAACAGTTAATGATTTCTTTAAAAGCAACACACTCTCACCTTTTTCTGTAAGAAGGTTTTATCCGGCATACTTGATGGTGGAATGTGAAGATTTTTCATTGTTAAAGAACTTGATTGCATGCTTGAATTGTGATGGCAGAACTGTGGATTTTGTTAGAAATCAAATATCACTTGCATGTCTTGCTATCTTATCTTCAGAGAAAATAGTGCAAAGTTTTTTATTTGGATGTCTTAATAGTTTAGGAAGTAAAGTTAAGGCTATTATTCACACGGATATATCTGCAGCATGGAGACTTTGTGATATATCTTCAAGACTGTATCTGAGTGAAAGTCTGTTAAAAAGAAAATTAAAGCACGAAGGCTTATCATTTAGTAAGTTAATTCTTGAAGAGCGAATGGTGATGGCGGAAAGGTTATTAAGCTACAATTTATATTCTGTTGGAAAAGTTGCTGAGATATGCGGTTATGAAAATACGTCATATTTTGTAAGTGTTTTCAGAAGATATTTTGGTGTTCCTCCCCATCAATATTCATCAAGATTTTTTTTAGAAAAAGACATGATGTCACGTGATACGTTTTAATGATTTTGTAATTTTCGTATTTGATAATTGTATGATGCTTTCAGCTACGCCAGAATAATCGCTGGCGTTTTTCTTTTTGAATAGATGTTCAAGCCTTACGCTAATGTAACTTCTATACCTTTCCTCTTCGTTCCGAACCGTGTACACCATCCGTTATTTGCGGAGGTGAGGCTATGAAATCCATGGATAAGTTAACAACGGGCATTGCCTACGGCACCTCCGCAGGCAGTGCTGGCTACTGGTTTTTACAGCTGCTCGATAAAGTCACGCCCTCACAGTGGGCAGCAATAGGTGTGCTGGGTAGCTTGGTATTTGGCCTGCTGACGTACCTGACAAACCTTTATTTCAAGATTAAAGAAGATAAGCGCAAGGCTGCGAGAGGTGAATAATGCCTCCATCATTACGAAAAGCTGTTGCTGCTGCTATTGGTGGCGGGGCTATTGCTATAGCATCTGTGTTAATCACTGGCCCAAGTGGTAACGATGGTCTGGAAGGTGTGAGACATAATCCTTACAAAGACATAGTTGGTGTATGGACTGTATGTTACGGACACACCGGAAAAGACATTATGCTCGGTAAAACGTATACCGAAGCAGAATGCAAAGCCCTCCTGAATAAAGACCTTGCCACGGTCGCCAGACAAATTAACCCGTACATCAAAGTCGATATACCGGAAACAACGCGCGGCGCTCTTTACTCGTTCGTCTACAACGTGGGTGCTGGCAATTTCAGAACATCGACGCTTCTTCGCAAAATAAACCAGGGCGATATCAAAGGCGCATGTGATCAGCTACGGCGCTGGACATACGCTGGCGGTAAGCAATGGAAAGGTCTCATGACTCGTCGTGAGATTGAGCGTGAAATCTGTTTGTGGGGTCAGCAATGAACAGAGTAACCGCGATTATCTCCGCTCTGGTTATCTGCATCATCGTCTGCCTGTCATGGGCTGTTAATCATTACCGTGATAACGCAATCGCCTACAAAGAGCAGCGCGATAACAAGGCCAGTGAACTGGAGAAGGCGAACGCCACCATCGCTGACATGCGGAAGCGTCAACGTGATGTAGCAGAACTCGACGCAAGATACACAAAGGAGCTTGCTGATGCTAACGCGACTATCGAAAGTCTCCGTGCTGATGTTTCTGCTGGGCGTAAGCGCCTGCAAGTCGCCGCCACCTGTGCAAAGTCAACGACCGGAGCCAGCGGCATGGGCGATGGAGAAAGCCCAGGACTTACAGCAGATGCTGAACTCAATTATTACCGTCTCCGAAGTGGAATCGACAGGATAACCGCGCAGGTTAACTACCTGCAGGAGTACATCAGGACGCAATGTCTGAAATAATTTTTTTGCAAATCACAAAGTCCATTTAATGAGCCTCGCGATGCGGGGCTTTTTTGCAATAAATGCGTACCGCAACGCATGTTTTTTTTACACCGAACCTGCCCCTTTGGAATGGGCCTTTGAGGATACCAGTTAGTGCTGGCGAGCCTCGGTGGGCTGGTTTCCTGTGCGGCAAAGGTTCATTTCAAATGGTAGGTAAACGTTATGAATATCGTGCCACTTAATTACAAAGGTGAAATTGTCAGTTTCAACACTGATGGTTGGATCAACGTCACAGGTGTTGCTGAGAGATTTGGGAAACGCATTGATAACTGGATGCGTTTGGCAGAAACGCTTGAATACGTTCGTGCTTTAGACGAAGCGTTGACCGGGAAAGAATCTCAAATTTTACATCCCTCACAATCGAGGTATGTAAAAACCAGCAAGGCACGAAAGGACAGGGGTGGTGGTACGTGGCTACATCCAAAACTTTCAGTTGCATTTGCCCGTTGGTGTGATGCTCGTTTTGCTGTGTGGTGCGACCTGCACATTGATAGTCTGCTTCGCGGTGAACTGACTGAGCAGCAGAAATATGAGCAAGCATGTCGCATTCGCGATGACCGGAAATCAAAAGCCAGCAATGGGGCAAGAGAGATGGCTCGCTGGCGATGGGATAAGCCGGTTATTGAAGCAAATGTTGAGTACTGGCGCGAGCAACTGCAGTTGACTCTCGATATCGCGTGCTGATGGCAAACGCAAAACTGCGTTATCGAAAAAATCAAAGCATTACTAGAACTGAGCAACGGCTATCCATTACAAAGCCCATCTACGGGTGGGCTTGATAATGGCTTATACCCTGCACGGGATAACTTAACTGATATCCCTTTTAACGGATAAACGGAGCCAACAATGGCAGAGATTATTCCCATGACTGAAGAACAGAAATTCCAGTTAGAGATTTACAAACTGGTCATGAACCAGAACGCAGCTGCAGAGGAAGCATTTCAGTTCATTGGCACTGACGAACTGAAGCTTGAGCTATTCAAAATTCACTTCCAGTCAGGCGGCGCTAATTCAGATATCACGACCCGCACTATCGAAGCGGTGCGTAAATCGAAGGAAGCGTTAGACCTGTTCACTACCGGAGCGTAAACATGGCAACTCAAGGTTTCGACAACCCATCCAAATTCCGCGATGAATGGGATAAGCAAGCAGAAGGGAAATAATCAATATGGCGACTGAGAAAAAGAAAGGTGGTCGCCCCTCTGATTATATGCCGGAGGTGGCTAATGACATTTGCGCATTGCTTTCCTCCGGTGAGAGTCTGCGCAAAGTTTGCGAACGCCCAGGAATGCCGAGCAAAACATCAGTTTTTCGCTGGCTGGCTGAACATCAGGAGTTTCGTGACCAGTACGCGAAGGCAACAGAGACTCGGGCCGACTCTATTTTCGAAGAGATATTCGAAATTGCTGACGACGTAATCCCTGATGCCGCCGAGGTGGCAAAGGCAAGACTTCGCGTTGATACCCGCAAATGGGCGCTGGCCAGAATGAATCCCCGTAAGTATGGCGACAAGGTAACTAATGAGCTTGTCGGCAAAGACGGAGGCGCAATCCAGATTGAAACATCACCGATGAGCACTCTGTTCGGAAAATGACCTCGATTAATCCTATCTTTGAACCGTTCATTGAGGCGCATCGCTACAAAGTCGCCAAAGGCGGTCGAGGTAGCGGCAAATCATGGGCAATTGCGAGGCTGCTTGTTGAAGCGGCGCGTCGGCAGCCAGTGCGTATTCTCTGCGCTCGCGAACTGCAAAACAGTATCAGCGATTCGGTAATCCGGCTGCTTGAAGACACCATAGAGCGTGAAGGGTATACGGCTGAGTTTGAAATTCAGCGTTCCATGATTCGTCATCTCGGAACGAATGCTGAGTTCATGTTCTACGGCATCAAAAACAACCCGACGAAGATTAAATCGCTCGAAGGCATTGATATCTGCTGGGTGGAAGAAGCGGAAGCGGTAACAAAGGAATCGTGGGATATCCTGATGCCAACCATCCGCAAGCCGTTTTCCGAAATATGGGTGAGCTTTAACCCGAAGAACATACTCGACGATACCTATCAGCGATTCGTTGTAAATCCTCCCGATGATATTTGCCTGCTGACGGTGAACTACACCGACAACCCGCACTTTCCTGAAGTTCTCCGTCTGGAGATGGAAGAGTGCAAACGCAGAAACCCGACACTGTATCGTCACATCTGGCTTGGTGAGCCAGTAAGCGCAAGTGATATGGCAATCATCAAACGTGAATGGCTTGAAGCCGCAACCGATGCGCACAAGAAACTCGGATGGAAAGCGAAAGGCGCTGTTGTCTCTGCGCATGACCCATCAGACACAGGGCCAGATGCTAAAGGTTACGCATCGCGTCACGGTTCGGTAGTTAAGCGCATTGCCGAAGGCCTGCTGATGGACATCAACGAGGGCGCTGACTGGGCTACTTCTCTGGCGATTGAAGACGGCGCTGACCACTACTTGTGGGATGGTGATGGTGTTGGTGCAGGTCTACGCAGACAGACAACGGAAGCGTTCTCCGGTAAGAAAATCACCGCCACGATGTTCAAGGGCAGCGAATCGCCATTCGATGAGGATGCGCCTTATCAGGCCGGAGCATGGGCTGATGAAGTCGTGCAGGGCGACAACGTTCGCACTATTGGCGATGTATTCCGCAATAAGCGAGCGCAATTCTATTACGCGCTGGCTGACAGGCTGTATCTGACATATCGGGCGGTTGTTCACGGTGAGTATGCAGACCCCGACGACATGCTGAGTTTCGACAAAGAAGCAATAGGCGAGAAGATGCTGGAGAAGCTGTTTGCAGAACTTACGCAGATTCAGCGCAAATTCAATAACAACGGGAAGCTGGAGCTTATGACTAAGGTAGAAATGAAGCAAAAGCTCGGGATCCCATCTCCTAACCTGGCTGATGCGTTGATGATGTGTATGCATTGCCCGGAGTCGGCTGCGCAACCCGACTATTCCAGTTACTCAATTCCTTGTGGTGTAGGTTGATATGGCAGAAAAAAAGATGACTGACTGGCATCGCAAGGTGCTGTGCAACTTTGATAATGCCTGGTCAGCAACGCAGGATATGCGTGAGCAGATTATTGAGGCTCAACGTTTCGTCAGGGTGTCCGGCGCACAGTGGGAAGGCAGCACAAACGCTGGTTACTCATTTGATGAAGGCAGGTTTGAGCATTATCCGCGTTTTGAACTGAATAAGATTGCCCGTGAATGTGATCGCATCATTGGCGAGTATCGACAGAATCGCATCAGCGTTAAATTCAGACCGAAGGACGATAAGGCATCGGAAGCGTTAGCCGAAAAGATGAACGGAAAATTCCGCGCTGACTATCAGGAAACATCCGGTGGCGAAGCGTGTGATAACGCATTTGATGATGCCGTAACGGGTGGATTTGGTTGTTTCCGCATGTGTGCCGATTACGAAGATGAAATGGATCCTAGTAATGAGCAGAGGCGCATCAGCCTTCTTCCTGTTTACGACCCGGCGACATGCGTCTTCTTCGATCAGGACAGCAAGCAATATGACCGCTCTGATGCTATGTGGGCTATGGAAATGTTCTCCATGACGCCTAAAGCGTTCGAGGCTGAATACCCTGATTCCATTGCGGCAAGCCTTTCTCGGGATGACACTGGTACTCAGTATGACTGGTCAACGCCCGATGCCATCTATGTTGGACGCTACTACGAAGTTCGCATAGAGAAGGTGAAGCTCACGGCGTGGCGCAACCCTGTTAGCGGAGAAACGGCAATCTATGATGAAGAGCAAATCAAAGATATTGTCGACGAGCTGACCGATGGTGCATTCGAACTGATTGGCGAGCGAACGGTGAAGAAGCGCCGCGTTTATTGCGGTCTTCTGTCTGGCGCTGAATGGCTGGAAGAACCGAAGCGTATTCCGGGCGAACATATTCCTCTCATCCCGGTATATGGGCGTCGCTCATTTGTTGATAATCAGGAGCGAATAGAAGGCCACGCAGCAAAAGCGATGGATGCACAGCGTCTTGAGAACCTGATGGTTTCTATGATTGCAGATAACGCTACTCAGGCTGGCGGTGATGGCATTCCTATCGTGGATGTTGATTTCATTCCCGGCCCATTAATGAATCACTGGGCAGAGAGGAATAAGAAAAGACCTGCAGTTCTTCCCATGACCAGCAAGAAGGACAAAAACGGAACGGTCATTTCAGAGGCTCAGGTTGCTGGCTGGACACCTCCGACACAAATGCCTCCTGCTCTTGCCGGGCTATTGCAGTACACCGGAACGGCTATTCAGCAAATTACAGGTGCGTCGCAGCTTGAGAACATGCCGAGCAACGTCGCTACCGATACCGTTGATAGCATCTTTAACCGGATGGACACGCAGTCCTATATCTACATGGACAACATGGCTAAATCCATGCGTCGCGCTGGCGTTGTGTGGCTTTCTATGGCGCGTGAGGTCTATGGCAGTGATACGCCGATGCGTATCGTTAATGAGGACGGCAGCGATGACGTGGCGCTGATGACTGGTGAAGTGGTTGACCGTCAGACAGGGCAGGTTATCGCGCTTAATGACCTTTCGCAGGGTAACTATGAAGTGACTGTCGATGTTGGCCAGTCGTTCGCTACTCGCCGTGATGCAACGGTTAAGTCGTTACTTTCCATGCTGGCACTTATCCCACCAGGAACTCCGAAGCACGACCTTGTATCGTCGATGATTCTCGACAATATGGACGGCGAAGGGATGGACGACCTGAAAGAATACAACCGCAATCAGTTGCTTCTGTCTGGCGTTATCAAGCCGAGAACGCCTGAAGAGCAGCAGATGGTTGAACAGGCGAAACAACAACAGGCCAGTCAGCCAGATCCGGCTATGGTTGCAGCGCAAGGTCAGCTTCTTGCTGGTCAGGCTGAATTGCAGAAAGCGCAGAACGAACAGGCAGCCATTCAGGTTAAAGCATTCCAGGCACAAACTGATGCTCAGGTTGCAGCGGCAAATGTTGTGAAAATACTCGCATCTGCCGATAGCCAGCAGAAATCTGATATCCGCGAGGCTCTGAAACTGCTCGGACAGTTCCAGCAACAGCAAGGAGACAATGCCCGTGCTGATGCAGAGCTTGTCCTGAAAAGTCAGGCACAGGGCCATGCGCAGCGCATGGACATCAGCAGCATCCTGCAAAAATCAACCCGGCAACAACCACAGCAGTAATTAACCCATAACGTGCAATGGCTGTCTTTATGAGGCCTGGCACCCTATTGCCTTCCGATGGGCTGAACATCGAGTAAACAGGGGTAACAAATGGACCAGATGGCAGAAAACACACCAGAAGTTGAAATCGAAACCGACGCGTCAGAGCAGATTCCTGATGATGTCGAACTGGCTGAAGAAGTCGAAACAGAAGATGGCAGTGAGTCCTCTGGCAATGATGCAGAGGAAGCTACTGAAACTGATGACGACGAATCAGAACAGGAATTCTACTTTGGTGACGAAAAGCTGGATTCGCCAACCAGCGAAGATAGCGCAGAGCATGGACTGGTAAAACACCTGCGCAAGACGATTAAAGAGAAAGATCGCGAGCTGAAAGAGCTGATGCGTCAGTCTCAGAAACCCGTCGAGCAGCAGCCGGTAATCACTCAACCACCGCGAATGCCAAAACTGGATGATGAGGACATCGGTTTCGATGAAGAAATCTATCAGCAACGCATGGCTAAGTGGGCAGAGGATAACGGAAAGTACCAGCAACAGGAGATGGCTCGCAAGCAGAAGGAGCAGGAGCTTCAGGCTGCTTATCAAGAGCGATTATCCAAATATCAGCAACGTGTTAAGGCTCTCAAGGTTCCTGGCTATCAGGAAGCAGAACAGGCCGTACTCGAGGAAATCCCCATCGAGACACAAAACGCGATCCTGTTTGAGTCAGAGAAGCCGGAAATCGTTGTTCTGGCGCTTGGTCGCAACGCTGAACTGCGCAAGCAACTGGCAGAAGCTACCAACCCCGTAGCAATTGGTCGTCTGCTGGAACGTATCGAATCGAAGGCCAGAATCATGCCAAAAGCAAAAACCACGGCAGCCACAACCCCGACAGTTAAGGGGAGCAACGGCGCAGTAATCAATAACCTCGACAAACTGAAAGCCAAGGCGCTGGAAACTGGTGACTGGACGCCGTATTTCGCCGCTAAAAAGGCAAAAAAATAACCTATCGGAGCATTAAGCATGGCTAACCAATTAGCAAAAGACCTTGAAATCATGTTCGAAAACTACGTTGAAGGCTTTGAGGCCGCCTGCGTAGTTTCCCGTAACGCTAAAAAATTCCGTCCCGGTGATACAGCAATGCAGCGAGCAGGTGATGTTCTGTATCGTCCGCAGCATTACCACATGAATATTGAGGAAGGCCTCGACCTCAGCAGCAAAACGCCAACAGCACTGGTTCAGCGCCTTGTTCCTTCTGTGTTCAAGGAGCCGAAAAACATTCTGTACACTCTGGATGCGCGTGAAATGCGTGACCCGGAACATAAAACTGAAGCTGGTCGCGCCGCAGGTATGCGCCTTGCTGCACAGATTGACTCTGACCTAATTTCCATGGTTACGCAGCGTGCTACTAACGTGATCACAATGTCTGACTCAACCACTGGTTCACAGGGCCGTGATTTGTGGAACTGTGCGGCAGGTATTGATGCCACTATGACGGCGATTGGTGTACCGCAGGGTATCAACCGCCGCTCTTTCTGGAACCCCTTCAACTACAAAGACCTTGCTGGCGAGCTTGGTCACCGTGCCTATGCTCAGGGCGCAACCTTGACAGCATACGAAAAAGCGCAGATCCCTCCGGTTGCGTCCTTCGATAGCTACAAGACCGATATTTCTGGTCGTGTTCCGAAGGGTACAGCAACTTCCCTGACGCTGGCGGCTGAACCTGCGCACAAGGTTGAAGCGAAAGATGCCAACGATATGCCAGTGGATAACCGACAGGGGACCATTACGGTATCTGCATCTGGTTTGCAGGTTGGCGATGCGTTTACCATTGCAGGGGTGAATTCCGTACACCAGATCACCAAAGATACCACCGGGCAGCTGCAGGTATTCCGCGTTCTGGCAGTAAGCGGAACGACAGTAACTATCTCCCCGAAAATTCTGCCGCCTGACAACGCGGATGTCGCCAGCCGACCATATGCAAACGTTGATGCTAACGCGGCAAATGGTGCAGCAATTACCATTCTCAACAAAAATGCCGCACCGGCTAACCTGTTCTGGGCTGATGGTTCTGTTGAGCTGATGTACGGCAAACTGGCGTTCCCTACTGGTCAGGGGCCACAGGTAATGACAGCAACCACCGAGCAGGGCGCTACGCTGATCATGTCTTACGCCTTCGACCACATCAAAGGTGTAACCACTGCGCGTTTCACCACCCTGTACGGTTGCTCTGTACTTGTTCCTGAATATACGGGCATCGTTATTGCCGGGCAGTAATTTTGGTGGGGCTTCGGCCCCATTTTTATTTGGAGAAGACAATGGCACGAACAATGCTCTATAAGCCTGGCAACATGATCACCTGTGGTCAGTTTGCTGTCGATTACATCATTGTTGATGACGAAGAAGTTAAATCTCACCTGAAAAAAGGCTGGGTAAAAACTCCTGAAGAAACCGCAACGAAGCATAAAGTGGCTAAGGCGGAAGAAGATGGCGAAAACGAAGGGTGATCTCGTTCTTAAGGCTTTACGAAAAGCCGGGCTGTATTCCAATGCCACGTTGACAGATGCCGACCCTCAGGCAATAGAAGATGCCATTAATGACCTCGAAGACATGATGGCAGCATGGCAGGCGAAAGGTATCGAGCTTGGATATCAGTTTGCTGATACAGAAAACGGCATCATGCCGTTACCTGACGATGATTCAGGTATCCCTGCATGGGCAAATGATGGCGTCGCTTTGAAACTCGCTGTGCAAGTGTGCATGGATAACGTCATTCAGCCGTCAGATGCTCTCCTTACCGCTGCTGACAGCGCATATCAGACAATCTGCATCGCTTTAACCAAAATACCACCACTTGAGCGGCGAAATGACATGCCTCGCGGTAGTGGTAACAAAAGCGCGTTTACGTGGAATCGGTTTTACATCGAGAAAGATGATCCGAGTACGTGAGGTGAATAAATGCCGATTCAGCAACTTCCGCTTATGAAAGGTGTCGGCAAAGACTTTCGAAACGCCGACTATATCGACTATCTGCCAGTGAATATGCTGGCTACACCCAAAGAAATCCTCAACAGCAGCGGATATCTTCGCTCATTCCCGGGCATTGCCAAACGTTCTGATGTGAACGGTGTATCTCGAGGCGTCGAGTACAACATGGCGCAGAATGCTGTCTATCGTGTGTGTGGCGGCAAGCTCTACAAAGGCGAAAGCGAGGTCGGTGATGTTGCCGGAAGTGGTCGCGTATCAATGGCGCATGGTCGAACATCTCAGGCGGTAGGCGTTAATGGTCAACTGATCGAGTATCGCTATGATGGCACGGTTAAAACAGTCTCAAACTGGCCTACAGACAGCGGATTCACTCAGTATGAGTTAGGTTCGGTTCGCGACATTACGCGTTTACGTGGGCGTTATGCGTGGTCAAAAGACGGCACTGATTCATGGTTTATCACTGACCTTGAAGACGAATCGCATCCTGACCGTTACAGCGCACAATATCGTGCCGAGTCTCAGCCGGACGGCATCATCGGTATCGGGACATGGCGAGACTTCATCGTCTGCTTTGGTTCATCGACTATTGAATATTTCTCCCTGACTGGCGCAACCACCGTTGGTGCTGCTTTGTATGTCGCACAGCCATCACTGATGGTGCAAAAAGGCATTGCCGGAACTTACTGTAAAACGCCGTTTGCTGATTCTTATGCGTTTATCAGCAATCCGGCAACAGGTGCTCCGTCTGTATACATCATCGGCTCCGGTCAGGTGTCACCAATCGCCAGCGCGAGCATTGAGAAAATCCTCCGCTCCTACACTGCTGATGAACTGGCTGATGGTGTGATGGAATCGCTGCGGTTTGATGCTCATGAGTTGCTGATTATCCACCTTCCTCGCCATGTTCTTGTTTACGACGCATCTTCAAGCGCCAATGGTCCGCAATGGTGTGTGTTGAAAACAGGCCTGTATGACGATGTGTACCGCGCTATCGACTTCATTTACGAAGGCAATCAGATAACGTGCGGCGATAAGCTGGAGTCCGTGACCGGGAAATTGCAATTCGACATCAGCAGCCAGTACGACAAGCAACAGGAACACCTGCTGTTTACTCCACTGTTCAAAGCGGATAACGCCAGAGTGTTCGACCTTGAGGTTGAATCGTCAACTGGCGTTGCGCAGTATGCTGACCGCCTTTTTCTCTCTGCAACCACTGACGGCATCAATTACGGGCGTGAGCAGATGATTGAGCAGAATGAACCGTTCGTTTACGACAAACGCGTTTTGTGGAAGCGAGTAGGGCGCATCAGGAAAAATGTCGGCTTCAAATTGCGCGTTATCACGAAGTCACCTGTCACTCTGTCTGGCTGCCAGATAAGGATTGAGTAATGGCGGATTCGAATCTCAATACACCTGTTATTGTTCAGGCGACGCGGCTCGATACATCAATCCTTCCACGCAATATCTTCTCGCAGTCATATCTGCTTTACGTTATCGCACAGGGTACTGATGTTGGTAACGTGGCGAACAAGGCCAACGAGGCCGGACAGGGCGCTTATGACGCACAAGTCAGGAACGATGAGCAGGATGTGATTCTGGTCGATCACGAAGAAAGAATTCGTCAGCTCCGCATTGAAGTAGATGACCATGAAATCCGTATTGCTGCGAATACTGCGGCAATTGCAGAGCTGGATGTCAGACTAACCACGGCTGAAGGAGAAATAGTCACTTTACAGGCTGACGTCAGCGCTCTTGATGGCCGGGTTACGACTGCTGAGAGCAACATTTCTGCATTACAGGACGACTATGTATCGAAAACAGCCACTGCAACACAATCGCTGGCATCTCCCCTCAATGTAACAACATCCTATTCGGTCGGCGGCACCAAGGTTATTGGTGCTCGTCAGACAGGGTGGACAGCAGCCACAGGTACGCCACTTCTTGGCTCATTCAACGCTAACCAGTCATACACTGTCGGCACTACGTACACACAATCCGAAGTCGCATCTCTCGCTACAGGTTTGCAGCAGGCGCGGCAGCGTATTCTGGCGCTTGAAACGGCACTTAGATTACATGGGCTGATTGACTGATGATTACATTCAAACCAACGCGAAACATTGACCTGATCGAAGCAGTCGGAAATCACCCTGACATTATCGCCGGGAGCAACAACGGTGATGGATACGACTACAAACCTGATTGCCGTTACTTTGAGGTGAACGTGCACGGGCAGTTCGGCGGAATTGTTTACTATCAGGAGATTCAGCCTTTGACCTTTGATTGCCACGCCATGTACCTGCCAGAGATTCGCGGATTCAGCAAGGAAATCGGGCTGGCGTTCTGGCGATACATTCTGACTAACACCACCGTTCAGTGCGTCACATCGTTCGCTGCACGCAAATTCCGCCACGGGCAGATGTACTGCGCAATGATTGGCCTTAAGCGTGTAGGAACCATCAAGAAATACTTCAAAGGCGTGGATGACGTGACGTTTTACAGCGCCACACGCGAAGAACTAATCGACTTCCTGAATCACGGGAGATAGCCATGTTATATGCATTTAAGCTGGGCAGAAAACTGCGCGGTGAGGAACCTTATTGCCCTGAAAAAGGCGGGAAAGGTGGCAGTTCTGATAAAAGCGCAAAATATGCAGCAGAAGCTCAGAAGTATGCCGCAGACCTGCAAAATCAGCAGTGGCAGACGATCATGAAAAACCTTGCTCCGTTCACGCCTCTTGCGGAGCAGTATGTTAACCAGCTTCAGAATCTTTCCAGTTTAGAAGGTCAGGGGAAGGCACTTAATCAGTATTACAATTCTCAGCAGTATAAAGACCTTGCAGGTCAGGCGCGTTACCAGAGTCTTGCTGCTGCGGAGGCGACTGGTGGACTTGGTTCGACAGCCACAAGCAATCAACTGGCTACGATCGCGCCGACACTCGGTCAGTCTTGGTTATCAAACCAGATGAGCAATTACAACAATCTGGCAAACGTTGGGCTTGGTGCGCTGCAAGGTCAGGCAAACGCCGGGCAGACGTACGCCAACAACATGAGCAGCATTGCACAGCAAAGCGCAGCTCTTGCCGCTGCTAATGCCAACAAACCATCAAGTCTTCAGACAGCAATTAGTGGCGGAACGTCTGGTGCGATTGCCGGTGCAGGTCTTGCCAGCCTTTTGGGAACATCAACACCTTGGGGCGCTGGCATTGGTGCTGGTATCGGATTGCTTGGCTCGTTGTTTTAAGGGGTAATCATGGCTACTTGGCAAGGAACAAATGGCGGATTGTTGGCTGGTATCGGTGGTGTCAACTCAAACGCTCCGAACGTAAATGACATCGGCAATACGCTTCAGCTTATCAGGCAGAACAATGATATTGAGCGTTCAGGCGCTAACAATGTTGGGCTGACTGCTTTGCAAGGCCTTTCAGGTATTGCGGGGGTGTTTCAGCAGGAAAAGCAGGCTCAGCGGCAGAAAGAATTTCAGCAGGCATACGCTAATGCTTATGCGTCTGGTGATCGCGGTGCTTTGCGTCAGTTAGCTACTGAATATCCAGACCAGATTGAATCCGTTCGTAAAGGCATGGGGTTCATTGATGAAGACCAGCGCAATTCTATCGGCACCTTAGCGGCTGGCGCCCGCCTTGCATCATCGTCTCCAGAAGCAATGCAATCATGGCTGCAAAACAACGCCAAGGAACTGACTCGCGTCGGTGTTGACCCTAACAGCGTTGCTCAGATGTATCAGCAGAATCCTTCAGGATTTGGTGAGTTTGTTGATCACCTTGGGATGGCTGCGCTTGGTCCGATTGACTACTTCAATGTTCAGGACAAGATGGCTGGTCGTGAGATTGACCGAGGCAGGCTGGCAGAGACAATCCGCAGCAATCAGGCAGGAGAAGCACTAACAGCTCGAGGTCAGGACATCCAGATACGTGGACAGAACATCAGCGCACAGAATGCTGCTCTTTCCCGAGAAATACAAAGAGCAGAATTACAAGAAAAGGCTCTGGACAGACAGATAGCCAGAGAAAGCAATCAGTTAAAGCTTGAAGAGCTAAAACAGAAACAGGCAGATGTTCGGCAAAAGGCTGACATAGCCCGCGCTGACAGGCAGGCCGCCGCTCAGGGTGCAGTTGATACGTTCAGCACCGCGCTTGATTCTCTCAACGAGATAGAGCAAAGCCCCGGCCTTTCAAAAGCAGTAGGAATTCGCTCAGCGTTTCCGACAGTTCCTGGCTCTGATGCGGCTAACTTTGAAGCAAGGCTCGACACCTTTAAAGCTCAAACATTCCTTCCTATGGTGCAGTCCCTGAAGGGTATGGGCGCTCTTTCAGATGCTGAGGGTAAAAAATTATCCGATGCGGTTGGTGCCCTAAGCCCCAAAATGAGTGAAAAGGCTTTTCGTGACTCTATCGGAAAGATTAGAAATCAGCTTGAAAGCAAGTTGAGCACTGTTAAAAAACAGTTTGATTATCAGGATCCAGTACAGAATACGCCAGGACAACAATCTCCTGCTGGCAGTAACTTTTCTTCACTATGGGGTGATTAATGGCTAAAGCATGGAAAGATGTTATCGCCTCTCCACAGTATCAGGCGTTAGCACCAGAACAAAAAGCGCAGGCTCAGGAGCAATACTTCAATGAAGTCGTGGCCCCGAAAGCCGGAGAAAATGCAGAGCAGGCTAAGCAAGCTTTCTATGCTGCCTATCCATTGCCATCTGTGCATCCAGTGGAGACACAACAACCAGTAGCACAGCAACAACCACAGCAAAGTGGATTTATGTCTGATCTTGGTGAAGCCGTGAAAGAAACTGGTCGCGGACTGGTGCAGGCTGGCGTGAACGTGGCAAACATACCTGCATCAGTTGCCGATGCTGTAACAAGCGCGGCGGCTTGGGCTGGCGGTAAACTCGGCATTGGCGATGGTACATATCAACCAGCACCACGAGTAACAACGCAGGGATTAGAGCAGGACTTTGGCCTTCAGCAAGGTGCGCTGACTCCACAAACGACAGAGGGAAGGGTATTTGCTGAAGCATTGCCTTACCTCACTCCTGCTGGCGTTGAGAGAGCGGCGGTACAGGCACCAACACTTGCTGGTCGAATTGCTCATGGGGCAACTCGCCTTCTAGCAGAAAACGCAGTTGGATCACTTGCTGCAAATAGTGCGAAAGATGATGCGGAAGCACTCGCTACCGATTTAGGTGTTGGAGTTCTGGCAGGCGGCGCTATTAACGCTGCTGGACGTGGATTAGGTGCTGCTTATCGTGGCGTTCGTGGTGCTATTGCGCCAGAAGCGCAGCAGGCTATCAGATTTGCAGAGCGTGAAGGAGTGCCTCTGCACACCACAGACCTGTTACAACCTACTTCCCGCGTCGGAAAAATGGCGCAGACTACAGCAGAAAATATCCCTCTGGCTGGAACAAGCGGAATGAGAGCAACGCAACAGGAAGCGAGAAGCCAGTTGGTGCAGAGATTTGCTGATAAATTCGGGGAGTATGATCCAGCGGTTGTTATTGACAGCCTTAAAGCGAAAACATCAGGAATTCGTCGTGCCGCCGGTAATCGACTGGAGCAGGTTCAGAATGCTATGGCTGGAGTAAACATTCAGCCTGCGCGAGCAATTCAGCAGATTGATACAGAAATATCTAACCTGCAGAAGCTTGGTAAGGTGGCTGATAACGAGACAATTTCAAAACTTCAGTCATATCGTGATGAGCTTGTTCGCAATGCTGGCCCTGATGGTCCGGTAAATCTGGATTTGAAGCAATTAAGCGACCTGCGCAGTCAGTTCAGAATGGACGTGAAGGGTGAGCGACCAGTGTTACCAAACCGTTCCGATGCTGCCATTCAGCGCGTTTACAAGGCGATGACCGACGATATCAATGGTGCCATTGGTCAGAATCTTGGCAACGATACTCTCCGTAAATATCAGCAGGCCAATGCCGTCTACGCTGACGAAGCGGCGAAACTAAAGAATACCAGGCTGAAGAATGTTCTCATGAAAGGCGACCTGACGCCGGAAGTTGTCAACAACATGCTATTCAGCAAGAACAAATCGGAAATTAAGACGCTGTATAACTCAGTTGGTCGTGTTGGCAGGGTGCAAATGCGCAATGGCATCATTGGAAAGGCGATGGAGAAATCTGGCGGATCCCCTGACCAGTTCCTTCGGCAGCTTAACATCCTGCAAAACCAGACTGGCATCACATTTAAGGGGCAGGACGCTGCTTATCTGAAAGGATTGAAAAATTACCTTCAGTCCACTCAGCAGGCAGCAAAAGCGGCAGTAACAACACCAACAGGGCAGCAAACCATCCCGTTCATTATCGGGTATGGGACGGCAATGAACCCGGCGACAACTGGCGCAGCAGTAAGCTACGGACTTCTTACTCGCGCCTATGAGAGCGAACCATTCAGAAATGCAATGCTCCGAATGGCAAACACCCCACGCGGATCAACAGCGTTTGAGAAAGCCATGCAGCAGGCGCAAAAGGCCATTAACGCCCTGACTCAGGGTGCCAAGTCTGATGCGTTGTCAGAATAGCTTCGCAAACACCAGGAACGTGCAAAAACCAAATATGTAGAACGCAATATTCAGCATATCTCTTTGCATAAATCCTCCGTAACTGATGGTTAGCTGCTGTCTTTTTTATATAGCTCTTTGAGCGTATCAAAGACAATTTTCTTAACCATATCAGATTGTTGTTCTGCCATACGCTCTGCATCGTCAATGTAAACTGATGCAGAGCTTTGTTTAGCCAATGATTCTTCAATCGCTGCAATTATCTCTGAGTTCAGCGACCTGTTATTCATCTTCGCACGCTGCTTAATTTTCGCGTGGAGTTCATGCGGAAGTCTCAAGTGAAACTGCGCCTCGTCGTATTTGCTGTACATCCTTGATGCCTCACCAGTTGGGTGGAATGGCATCGTAACCTACTGGATAAATACTCAATAGTACCATTTCGGTATGCAATCACATCATGGTTGCATCATATCATTCGTCTGGAGCAATGAAATGTCAGATATCACCGCAAATGTTGTGGTAAGCATGCCTTCGCAACTCTTCACTATGGCGCGTTCTTTTAAAGCTGTAGCCAATGGCAAAATTTATATCGGTAAAATTGATACTGACCCTGTAAATCCTGAAAACCAGATTCAGGTTTATGTGGAGAACGAAGACGGCTCTCACGTTCCTGTTTCGCAGCCAATCATCATTAACGCTGCTGGATATCCTGTATATAACGGACAGATTGCCAAATTCGTTACCGTGCAAGGTCATTCGATGGCTGTTTACGATGCTTATGGGGTGCAGCAGTTCTATTTCCCAAACGTGCTGAAGTATGACCCTGATCAGTTAGAACGGAGACTTTCTTCTGGCAATGGGGCAGATTATATAGGATACCCTGGTTATGACGATTTAACCCAATTCCTACACACTACAATAAGAACTATCGAAGAGTTCAGAGAGCCAGGATACACCGACGCACAAACATTTCAGGCTGCGGTGAATTCAGGTAGTGTAAGAATTCCATCTGGAACAACGATTGAAATCATCGGTAATGTTGATATCACAATCCCGGGAGACAGGATTATTCTCGTAGAGAATGGTGGAGTCATTAAATCCAATGGTCGATTCACTGCATACGGAGTAAATAACGTCCATTGGATTGTTAACGGATTGGTTGAATGCACTGGAATGGTGCCTGCACCTGCAAAATCAGGATGGCCTAACACTGCCGCTGGAACGCAGTCTGGGGATGAACGAGGATTTATCGAGTTCGGCGGTGTTGTATTCGCAGGCAACGATGGATTCTGCTACTCAGTAACTGGTAATGGTAGAATACAAGGATACTGGTCAGGAACTCCAAACAATAGCGATCTGGTTAACCAGGTAAACCGGAAGGGTATAGCTGCATGGAACTGCTCTCGCTTTACAGTTAAAGGCGTTCACATAGACGGATTTGAAGGTGAGCAAGTATACTGGTTCTCTCGTAACGCCAACAACCGTGATGCGTTATTCGATAGCGTAACCAGTACTAACGCACGATTTAATGCGCTAAACATGAACGTTTATAGCGCAATGTTTAATATAGTAATCCGTGATTGTTATACTAACGTTTCCTATAATGGGGTTGAATCATCTGCGGGAGATATAATTAACACAACACATGATGGAAGTGTGAATAGTGGTATTCTTTTTGGTCTTGGTACCGGTGGCGGAAACCGGCTTATTGATAGTAATAAAGTCAATGATTGCCTTGGTACTCCGTATTCTTTGCTGTATAACAAAGACTATGAGGGGCGCGGATACGTACCTATTGTTACTATCACAAATAACGTGGCCACAAATCCAGCAAACCATTTCATATGTGTATCTGGTATTTCAGGGTTAAAAATAGAAAACAACATCTGCTATGGTTTAAAGGCAGGGAAGTTTATACAGGCTACTGTAATTGAAGGTGGTGTGATAAAAAACAACACCAACTACAAACCTAATGCTGGTACTCAACATGTATATCAAGCAGCTTGTTATTCCGTGTTTGAATCAGATAATGATCTTATAACGTTAGGAGGATCGTATGCTCCAACGAAATTGTCAGAACGTGCAATAACAGGTGGGTTAGAGTCGAACATCACCGCGTTCGGTATCAGGGAAAACTTTCATGAGTTAAGGGCAGGTAATCCGCAGCTTGCATCTGGGCCGGAATACAGATTCTCTTATGATACCGGGGTTAACTTTATAGCTGCATCGATAAGTTCGAATCTTATTGCTTATGATGGCGCAGGTGCATCTGCCAATCTTTCTTTTAATAACCTGAAGATCAATAACTCCGACGTACTCGGTCAGTCATGGGAGATGACTACTCGCGGTTATTTATCACCCGGTACTGATGGCACACAGGATTTTGGAGCTGCAAGCAGGAGAATAAATTCAAGTTATTTCACCGTATCACCTATTGTTTCATCTGACAAATGCTTAAAGCAACAGGAGGAGTGGCTTGATGATGCTGAGAAACGTGTGGCTTTAAAAATAAAACGGTTACTAAAAAAATATAAGTTAAATGACTCTGTGTTAAAAAAAGGAAATAATGCAAGGATTCATATTGGTGTGATTGCTCAAGATGTAAGAGATGCATTCTTATCGGAAAATCTAGACCCTCATTCTTACGCGCTGTTTTGTTATGATGAATGGGATGAATCTCCTGAGATTGTAGAAAGAGATGAACATGGAACATTAACAGTCAAACAACCATATATTGCATCTGGAAGCAGATATAGCATCAGGTATGATGAATTATTATGCTTTATAATTGCTGCTATTTAGTGTATTAATCATAAAAATGCAGCCATTTTTATAATGTCAATGCTATTGATTCAGTTTTGATGTGTGTTATATTTGCTGAAAAAACTGATGAACTAGACGAAAATGGCTCAACTAAAACTAAACTCCATTCAGGTTATGCGAGGCATTGCGGCTCTTATGGTGGTTGGTTTCCACTACCGTACCAGCCTGAATGGAGTGTATGCTCAGGCAAATCTTGGTGATCTCCTCTTCATGAATGGCGCTTTTGGCGTAGATTTATTTTTTATAATTAGTGGATTTATCATTGTTTATTCAACTAAAAATAGAATTGAAAATACGCCTATTGCTTTCTTTATAAAAAGATTGTTCAGGATTTACCCAGTATATTTAATTGCATTATCTTTATTGCTGATGGGTGTATTTTTTGACTTCTCAATAATGTCATTCCCTCAAACATGGTTTGACTGGAAAGATATCTTGAAATCATACCTGTTTATAACTTCTGATATGAGTCAGCAAGGCCCGTTTTATGGCTATGGGTTATTGTATCCCTCCTGGACATTGATATATGAGGTTTATTTTTACTTTGTATTTATGATGTGTCTAATGGTAAGTCATAAGTATAGAGCACTTTTAACTGTAGTTACCATAACATCTGTTGTTATTTTTGGGCAGTTGATTTTCTCTGGAGTAATAACTCTTGACCCCTATACTGTTTCAGTAGGTGAAACAAAAAGATTAATAGACCACGCTAAATTTATAATCAACCCTATAGTGTTTGATTTTATTATAGGTGTTTTGCTTGCAGAAGCGTATATTGCAATAAGAAAAGATAGTTACAAAAAAAATACAATTGGAATAATTGCTGTTTCTTTTGTCATCTATTCATTGTCAGCATTGTTGACTCAGTATAAGTCAGGTCACGGTGTTATGAATGGGGGGATGATTGCTTCATTTCTTTTTGTTGGCCTTGTTATTATAGAGAGTCGGCATGATATCGGTTTTCCTAGATTTCTTTGCCATCTTGGTGATCTGTCTTACTCTATTTATCTAATACATATTCCTGTCGGATTATTTTTTGCAAAATATGGTTCGGATATACCGTGGTATCCTAAAAATCCAGGATGGGCAAAGTTCCTAACTGATCTTATGTCTGCATACTTTCTTTCACTAATCATGTTTAATTATATAGAGAAACCAAGCGTCATCATAGGGAAAAAGCTGATCGAAAAATTGCGACTAAAGTAGAGCCTAGGAAGTGAAGCAAAACTGAGACAAACAAAGCTTTGCACTGGATTGCAAGGCTTTGTGCTCTTCTGTGAATGTGTGGCTATATGTTTGAAGATCGTTGTGCCGTATTTGTGACATATATATGGCAACATCATGCATCAACTTTCTGTTTGTGCCATCAACTATAGCTTAGTGAATGCGGTTAATGCTTGCTAAAACAGATAGTTATGATTGGTGCTACAGATTCGTAATGCGAAGGTCGGAGGTTCGACTCCTCTTATCGGCACCATTTAAATCAATAAGTTACACATTACTAATACCTTCCTTATTTTTTATTGGGACAGATTTGGGACCGATGGGTTCAGGATCGAATCTATTTACCGTGCGTGTTCGGTAAGGTGATTAGGTGCGAGGTGAGCATATCGACGAACCATTTCGAGAGTTTCCCATCCGCTCATTTTTAAGTGCAAGCAGGGAAACACCGGACTAAACCAATCAGCTGTTCGAAAATGGCAAGCGGATTAATATGCCATGGCGGCTTTGAGCCGCACGTATGGGGTGTGGCAAGCCTGATGGATGTTGCTGTGCTTGTGGTGGCGTCTTTGCTGGTCTGGTTGTTGGTTAATCGCGAAAATTATTATGCCAGAGGAATACCACAGGACGTTCAGGTTTTGCATAAAAAAGCCCACCATTAAGGTGGGCAAAAGGAATGATTTATATTCTCTGAGAGAAACATTACATTTCTCCTTGTCACTTCTAACATAAAAATATGGAGAAATAATGGAGCTTATATTAATTGGCGATTAGGTAACCATGTGGTTATACAAAACAATACAGTTCTTTACATTTGCCTTGTTTTATGAATACTCCTGAAGAGGTGTATAACATAATGGTACAAGCAGGGTAGATATGAATATATTTGAACAAACTCCACCAAACCGCAGACGTTATGGTCTTGCTGCATTCATTGGGCTGATTGCTGGCGTTGTTTCCGCATTTGTTAAGTGGGGGGCAGAAGTTCCATTGCCACCACGTAGTCCGGTTGATATGTTTAATGCAGCGTGTGGTCCGGAATCATTAATCAGGGCTGCAGGCCAAATTGATTGCTCCCGTAACTTTCTCAATCCTCCGTACATTTTTCTTCGAGACTGGTTGGGACTGACAGATCCAAATTCGGCTGTTTATACCTTCGCCGGGCATGTCTTTAACTGGGTTGGTGTAACGCACATAATCTTTTCGATAGTTTTTGCCGTTGGTTACTGTGTGGTCGCCGAAGTATTTCCGAAAATTAAACTTTGGCAGGGCTTACTGGCAGGTGCTTTAGCACAACTTTTTGTTCATATGATTTCATTCCCTCTCATGGGACTTACGCCACCTCTCTTTGATCTTCCGTGGTATGAGAATGTCTCTGAAATTTTTGGACATTTAGTCTGGTTCTGGTCTATTGAAATTATTCGCAGAGATTTACGAAACAGAATTACCCATGAGCCAGACCCTGAGATCCCTTTAGGCTCAAATAGATAATGCTTTGAATGATAAAAATGGCGCAAATATAGCGCCATTTTTATAGGTTAAAAACGTTGCTTTTCATATTCTGATGCGGACAGTAAGTGATCATATCGCGCTACTTCAGGATGATGTAGGTCCGGAGAACGCTACAGAAGAAGAGGCATTGTTGCTGGAAAATGGAAGAAGTTTCAGGTTTTGTTGTCCCTGAAAAACGAAGCCCCGCTATTACAGCTGGCGGGGCAATGCAATTAATTATTGTATATTTATAACGGTGTTAGCCCGTATTTAGCTCTTGCACGATTGCAAGCCTCATTGACTTCTCCGTTCTCACCAGACATGGCGAATTCTCTGCATGTGGACGATCGATTTTTATATATCGTGCAGCAGGCATTTTTGCCCGGTGTTCCTGCAAGGGCAATACATCGGGGATTTTTCTGATTAGTACCGCTCATGCATCGGTGAAAAGGGGATATTTGTTCAGTAAGCCTGGCGGGAATGGTACCGCCAGCATCGTCGGCTTCGGCCCAGTAAAAAGAGACGCGGAAAAATGCACAACAGGCACCACACGTCATGCATGGATTCAGATTGCTCATAATTCACCAGTACAGCTATAAATCGTAAAGAGAACTGCGGTACGTCGTATGCAGGGACGTATCGCGGTTGGCTGGTGTACTTTCGATAGTGTGAGTATTGAATGATTTCCAGCCGTTACCGATTTTACGTCCTAATTAGTGAAGAAACCACTCGTTAGCAGGCCGCCTGGTACCTTTCCGTGTCTCCTGAACACTGTGGTGTGCATATGAGAAAGCTCATCGTTACAGGTGACATTGACGATCGCTTCCACATCATTTAATCGATTTTTGAGTCTCTGAGGTGGAATTCTTCCCTCGTCCGATGGATAAGTCTTAGTCCGCCGAAGGGGGCTTAGCCGGACAGGAATCGCTAATCTTAATGAATTTGTCGTTATAGACCAGATAGTGATTCCCCGGCTGACGTAACTCAGGCTGATGAACCACGTCTCCCGGACGTAGATACCAGGCATCGCCTTCCTCTTCGGTCGAATCACATCCTGGTTTAATCAGTAGCTTAAACCACGTGTTGCCGGTGTTACTTACCGTTCCGGTCACCTGATCGAAGGACCATTTAAACTGAACCTGACGTGGTCGTACTACCAGAATGGTATCCATCACCACCACCGGCTCCGTGCTGACCTCACCGCCGGTTGGGCTGCGTTTTGTCAGGTTACGAGTGGGGACCTCGCGAAATGAGACCCGGTAGTAGCGCTCGCGGTTATCCCGTGGACCATGATAGTAAAATTTAAAATACTCGCTCTCACCAGCCTGCAACGCCAGCTGGCGGGGGGCGAAAAGTAGTTCACCATCCACCGGTCGGGTGCGCAATTCACTGCTGCCCGGGCTATCAATAGCACTGATGGCAATACGGTATATCCGCGCGCTTTTGTTGTTATTCACGACACGTTTGCTGACAAAGTCAGTCTCGGACGGCAGCGAAAATGTCAGATTGCCGACCGAAATCGCCTGTGTCAAAGGTGCCGCCAGCATACAGACCGCTGTCAGCAGGGCCTTAGTTAATGTTACGCCACGTCGCCTGAACATGAATCTCTCCTGAAGCGCTGACTTCGCCAAACCAGCCGTTATCATCTACCGTACGCAGCGAAATGGCGTTATCCATTGGAATCGAAAATTTGACTGTGGTCTTATCCATCTGCCCCACTTCGCCAGAGATATCAGTCCACGGTGTGGTCAACCACAGCGCATCGGTCATATCCCGCCAGCTATCATCGCACCCGGCATCGTAGGTTTTTGTAGCTCCGTTGCGGGTAATAAAGGAAAGCGTCGCCGGGAACGGTACTTTCGCCTTACCGTCATCGGAGCTGAAGACACAATAGGAGCGCCCGCCAATCACCTGCGCGGGTCCGGTCACCTTGATCAGCACTTCGTCGGCAGCTGTTTTACCGCTGGTGGTTACGATATAGCCGAAATCGAGTGCCGACTCGCCGCTGCCAACATATCCCTCCCGCGACGGTGTCTGAGTATATTCATCGGAGATAATACTGATGCTGAAATCACGGGGTTTGATAATCAGCGTGTTGGAGGTAGAAAATTCATACCAGCCAGACTCCGGTGATGTGGTGTTCTGAAAGCGAAAGTTGAACAGATCTTTGGTGTTGATATCGCTGATCCCCAGGTTCACCATCTGCTTAAAGAAGTTGCTCGAGAAGAAAACATAGATCGAGTCTGCGCTCTTCATCTCGTTGAAGGTGTAGTAATAGGCGGTATTGCTCACCGGTTTCCATGAACTGCCATTCAGACTGAACTGCATATCGTACGCCCCGACGGCCGAGGCTAACGACGAGTTGGCGATCGCCGGGAAGATATGGATTGAGGTGTTGCTGAGCCCGTTTGTTTGCAGGGTATAGTTAACCATCTTACAACTTAATCCTGAACGGCTACCGATGGTTTGCGTCCGGCAGTCGGCGTTCCCTTCGCCCAGAGTCGGTACTCCGTCGCTGTTGATAAATACTTCCGCCAGCGAGTGGGTATTTATCAACCGCAGATTTGCTGCTTTCGTATGGGTGACGTTGCGAACATACCAGTTGCCGGAGGCCTGATCCTTACAGCGTGCGCCGCTGCTGGCATCATAGTTCACAGAGGTCTGGCAGGCATTGATGGTCATTGTAAAGCTGCTGCCGACGGGCATTTGTTGCAGATACTGGTAAAACGCGTCTGACAACATGCCGTGCATCCACTTCGCGCCGCCGTTGGTCACCGTCGCGCCATAAAATCCACTGGCGTCGGTGGTTTGCGGCAGGATAAGACTGGTGGTCATATTACACCCAGCGTACCAGTTGATGCAGCGCAAGCCAGTTAAAGGAGATGAAACTGGTGAATTTTCCAGCCACATATCAAACTTCCAGTTGGTATAAAGGCCGGTGTTGTAACCGTTATCAATGTAGCCGAGGCTTTGCTGATAGATGGTTCCTGAACCATTGTATTTTAAACCGGTCCAGCGGTTGGCACCGGTCAGGCGCGGATCCAGCGCCCCGCCAGGCGTGACGAAAAAGTTGTCGTCTGAGTTGTTTTCGACAAACACAAACTCGCGTGCCGGAGCATCCGCCCAGGTTGTTTTGCTCACTGCCGCTCTGAGCGCGGTTGCAGGCCAGATTAGCGCAAAGATTATCATCGCTATCAGTAGGTTAACTCTCATTCTCTTCTCCTGTCTGCGTCACCGCCGCCCACGATGAGAGGCCTCTGCAGACCACATCACCGACCCAGACGGCACCGCGCGCCTGGTTGAGTTCCAGTGCCACTTCGCAGGTTTTATTGCCACTGTAGCGAAAATCGATAGTGGGGTATTTCTTATCCACGTCCATGACAAACTCGCCGTTTTCATCGGTTCGGGTTCGGCCGATATGGTTGTTAATCCGTGCGTTAGCCAGCAGTGTGCCGTCTTCCGCACGGATACGACCGGAGACGGTAACCATCTGCTTCACCTCTGGCTCAATGACAGCGACATTGCCTGGATAGAGAGTCAGATGACTTTTGCGACCGCTGACGATATCGTAACTGTCGAGTGAGTTTTTGCTGTTCTGTAACTCCACCTCATATCTTCCATAGGGAGAGAGCGGGAGATAGTTACGCTTGCCGTTAAGCGGGAAAATCCGCCCGTTGATTTTGGCGCTGATCTGACCATCGTTCTCCAGGCCAGTGTCGAATATCACCCCAGCGTTGCCATCGGTCCGCCCGCTGGCAGCGATGTTTTTACCCTGCCAGCCGACGCTGCCGTTGGCGGTCAAATTAGTATTGATGTAGCCGTCCGCCGCGCTATTGACGTTCAGCGTTCCGCTGGCGTAACGAGCGTCGAACTGTGCATACGCCCCACCGCTGAGAGTTTTGTCATCACCGGTATCGCCGGAGATGGCTCGTGACAGATTGGCACCAACAGTGCGAATGGTTCCTTCATCAAACTGTTTGCGTGCTGACAGGTTTGCCATGGTGTAGCCGTTTTGATGGGTCATCCCTGCGCTAAACCAGTTGCCCAGTGGTAGCGAGAGATCGAGAGCGATATATTTCCCTGTATTGGCGCTGCTGTCGCCGTTGTTATAGCGCTGAATACCGGCCCGCAGGCCAAGCGAACCAAAGGTACCGCTGTAGACACTTTGATAGTAATCTGCCGTGTAATAATGGCTGTTGTAGCGGCGGTCATCATTGTAGCTGATGCTGAACGTACCCAGCTTCGACCACAGTGAGTTCAGGTTGAGTGTGCCGCCGATTGCACGGTTGTCGGCATCGCTACGTCGCAATTGATTGCCAATGCGGGTTTTTTCCTGGTTAACCCACAGCGAACTGAAGCCTCCAGGTAGAGTGGCGCTGATGCTGGCGATGTTGCTCCATGAGCTGTCACTGGCCAGCATGTTTTGCAGGTTAACGTTGATCGCCCCCCCAAGCGGCAGCGTCAGACGGGTTTCACCCACCGCCTGATTATCGTATCCATATCCCGTTGCCGCCCAGCTAAGCGTACTCAGTGAGCCGGAGGTCGAGGCACCTGCCAGCCAACTCTCTTTAGCTGGTCGCGTCTTTTTCCCGTTTTCCGACCAGCGATCCATATGAAAGCTACCGCCCCATATCTGCCACGCCAGTGGTGCACCGACGCCGCGCCCCCGGCTAAACAGCTTATTGACCCGTTGAGTGCGTTTGCTAATCACGCGACCGTTAACGATGACCTCAACTTCCACATCGTAAATACCGTACGGTAGACCCCGGGTATCCACTTCATGATTGCCCATGGTGAAGTTCTGAACGCTTAGTAACCGCCCATCACGGGTGAGATGTACTTCGCCCGCCGCCGGTAAAAAGGCGATCACTGGCGTGGCTGACTGGCTGCTGTCGAAGATGGTGGAGCTGGCCTGGTTTCCCCAGGAAAGGCCGTAAATCTTCCCTGCTGAAATGGCGGTCATCGGCCCTAAGGACTGCAAGTTCCAGGTGTCGAGCATTCCACCGGCAAATCGGTGACCGGCAAAATCGCGTTCATACATCGCTTTATATAATTCACTGTCCTGTTGACCGCTACCGATCCCGTACAGCGAGCCGTCGAGCACCACATGATGTTCGCGCAGTGCAGTAACGTTATTCAGCGACAGATAGCTGGATGTGTTGCTCCCGCCGTTACGCAACTGGTTGTTATAGATGCCGAAGTTATAGCTCAGATTACTGCTGAGGGTGTTAACACTGGACTGCCCGATGTCTTCGCTACGTGAGCGTAGTACAGTGCCCAGCGCTTCGCGCTTGACCACCAGCTGCAGCAGCAGTTGGCGCAAGCTGAGATCCAGCTGCGCGTTGTCAGTCAGGGGGATGGTAAGGGCCTCATTGAACGGGGCGTTCGCCAGAGCCATCAGCTGCTGTCGAGTTTGTTCGCTGACACTGGCGTTATCTTCACTCTCTTCCAGCTGTATTTTCCGGATGCGTAGCTGTCCATCATCCAACCAGATAAAAGCGCTGCCGATTCGCTGATCGTCCTGGCGACCCTGGCTACCGGCGAGATGAATATAAAGCGGGACGCTCATGCCGTCCTGGAGCGCCTGACTGAAGGCCTGCGGAATAATCACCCCACCTATTTGCTGCGCACTTATGTCAGCAGCGCTGGCATCGGGCTGAACGAACAAAAAGACCATGCCGAAGGCAAACTGGGCTTTCAGTCCTGGGGAGAACCGTCGTAAAGGCATTGTCGTTATCCATCTGCACAGCTATCTATTTCACGGGAATGAACTTATCACCCTGCCAAAGTGCAACCCGTCCTTTGTTATCCGCCGTGTCCACGCGGGTAAAACGACGCGACTTGCCCGGCATCAGGTAGTAATTCTCTTTACACTCTTTACCATTGGCGGCTTTCAGGCAGGGGCCGTAGGCGAGGATCCGCAGCGTCGCATTTCCTGTATTTGTCAGGGAGCCGTTGGCGTACTGAAAGTGGTAGTTTGCCTGGCGGGGTGCGACGACCAGAATGGTGCCGATGCGGGCGGAAGCAGTGGCCACAGCGCTGCGGTTGGCATTATCGCGCTGCGCATCACTGAGGGCCTGATCAAACCAGACAATGCGGTAGTAGCGCTCTTTTTCATCTGCGGGTCCCTTATAGAAGAAGCGGATCACTTCGCTGGCTTGGGCGGGTAGCAGCAAGCTAGCGGGAGTGAGTAGCAACTCATCCGGCTTGTCCAGTGAGATAACCTGCCCGTCGTCAAGCGGTGAAGAGAGCCGTTCGAGACGGATATTGATGAGGCGACCACTGTCGGTACTGTTTTTGATCGTTTTGCTCAGCGTGCTGCTGTCACTGTTCATAAACGATGATATATCGCCGACATCCAGCGCCTGGGCCGGAGATATTCCGGATAACAGCAAAGCGAGAGGCAGAAGGTGCTTTTTCATAACAATTCCGTCCAGGAATAAAGCAGGGGGGCTACCCCTGCTGGTACATCAGAGAGATTAACTGGTCCAGGTCGCGTCGAACTGTACGCTAACGTCGCCGCTCCAGATGCCTTCCGGTAGAGTGCTGTAATCGGTTACTGCGGTGGTACCATTGGTGGTGCCGCTGATGATGGAGAAAGTGAAACCATCCTGTGCGGTGGTACGATTGCTGGCATTGTAACCGTTAGCCAGCGGGCTAAGGTTGCCGCCCAGTACGCCGTTGGCGGTATCGATCATCACGGTATCGCCAGTTTTTTCGACTGCCGCGCCGTTATAATCCACGCCCACATTCAGTGTGGAACCTGAGGTATCCAACTGGGTTAAGGTGTTGGTGATAAGACGTGAGGTCAGTTTAAAGGCGGTAGCCGTTGAGTCACCCTCGATAGCCACGTCAAATAGACCTTTCTGTGAGTTAAAACCTTTAATGCCTTCGGCATACTGGAACGCCAGGCTACCGAGTGGCGTCACAACCAGCTTACTGGTGGTGTCTTTTTTGGCTGTTGCTGACCAGGTCGCTACAGCCTGAGCTGTTACGTCAGCAGCCTGCGCCACACCTGTACCGGTAAACACCGTTACCAGAGCTATTGCCAGAACCTTTTTTTTCATTGCTTTTCTTCCCGAGTTGAATTGAGGACATGAAGTCCCGGTGAGTCATTTTTTAAAACTAACTTGCCTGGAGTTTACTGAACCAACTTATATAATTTTGAGTACAGCTTGGCCTCTGCATTACGCCGATGGGTATACACTGTCTTTACACTACAATTTTCAATTCTGGCAATCGATTTAGGCAGCATTCCCTGAGCCGTCATGCGGATAATTTCCATTTCCCGGTCAGTGATTTTATCTTTCTTAATATCTTTTCTCAGGAACCTGCCATTAATCACATAGGCCAGTTCTTTTCTAATATCACGACTCAGTCCAGCGTATACCACGCCCCTAATATTGCTGTTGTAATACCAATAATTTGCTAAGGCTTCTGACTTTCTGGCCGCAATCAATACGACCTGTTTCCCCTTTACCGCGGATAACCACTCATTATCACGGTTTATAAACTCAGTTAAAGAATCCGTATTGAGATTGATAAACACGAAATCTTTTCTGATTTTCTCCAGCGATAGATAAATTAATCTGTCGATATCCACAATCAGTTCAGATAGTCCTTTATAGAAGTAGGCGTCATGGGGAGACCAGATGTATTTATCAGAACGGTTTTGACATTCCATATGGTTTTTAACCTCATAGTCCCTGCTGTAATCATTTTGCCATGTCACTACTTTCCAAACCTGTAATTTTTACAGGTACATTCAGTTTCTTTAGTAAATCGGAAGTAAATAAGATACGTAGCACATATCAATATAGGTTAAACGAGATTAAGTTTTAATTATTTCGATTAGGTTTAAATTTATGTTTTTTTCCTGATGAGTGTCAATATGTGAACAGAAAATGAATTCCATGGTTAAGTCAATATTTACAAAAAATGAAAATATTGCTTTTTTGATAAGAAGAAAAAGACATTCAGTTTCATAAGGTTATTGGCAATATAACGTTCAATTCTTACTTGCATTTTATATTAGCCAGGAACTTTGCCCTGAGGTGTTAGGAATAGTCTTAATGTGTTGTGTAATGGACTAGTAAAAAAACAAGTTTAAATGATAAGAAATAGAATATAAAACTATCATAAGTCATAATTAAAGATGATTTGCCAATCAGTAAGGTGTTTTAATGGATTAACATGCCGCACAAAATGGTTATGGGTGTTCATTCCAATAAGTGATGGAAAATTAAACAGGTGTAAGTACGTCATCTGTCCGGTAAGCCCCCCAAGAGCCAAATTAAGTGAAGTTAAACGAAGACTGCCAGTTGTCACAGGAACGATGGCCTCTTTGCCAGGGCACTGCATTCAGTCATCTGTACGCGTTACTCTAACTGGCACTCGAACGTCGGCGATGGGGTTACCGATGGATCTGGCCGTTCCTGTGGCGTAAACGTTTTTATGTCAGTACCAACAGATTTACCACATTTATCATCTTAACAGTTTGAGTGTAAATGCAGGCTGCGTCGCAAAGGGAGGAAACTGAGTGGCGTGTTCAGTCTAAAATAGAGTTGATGCCAGCATACAGGGCGCAGCTGGTCAACAAGTCAACATTAATATAATGGAATATTCGGAGAGAAACGTCAGGCAGTTGACCTTAAATGAACAGGAAGATACATCCCCAGGAAAATTAATGCTGGTGTAATAAATACACCAACATTAATCCGGTCTGATTATTAATCAGACAAATATCGTTAATTCGTCGAATTTTAAATCAACGTTTTTTCTTACGACCCTGAACGGCCTTAAAACGTGGATTAGATTTACAAATCACATACAGCCGTCCTTTTCGCTTCACAATCTGACAGTCTGGATGGCGTTCTTTTGCGGTACGCAGAGAGTTAAGGACTTTCATCATGCCCCCTTTTTCGTGCTAACAAAACGACCAAAACGTTGGGTGAACCGTGCAACATTTCCTTCTGATGCTACTGTTCTCAGCTTCCCTGTATAGAACGGGTGCGATTTAGAAGAGACATCAATTGTCACATATGGATACGTTACGCCATCCAGCTCAATCTCACGGTCTGTTTTGATAGTCGAGCCGATTTTAAAGTACTCATCAACACTGGTGTCGTGGAACACCACAGTACGATACTCAGGATGGATATTGGGTTTCATCATTTTACCTGTTATGTTATAACATAACCGTAAAGATACATGCTCATCCGGATCATTTCAACACCCAATCACTGTGACTATTTGTGGGATGTGGAATTTCCGCAACGGGGAAGTCTGGCATTGTTAGCAGCCATTGGCGACGCTCCCATAAACGCCTGGATGAGTGATTGATGATGGTTTCGCTGAGAGTATGGATTTTTCGAGAATGGAGGCTATCTCCACTTTACTGGCCGATGATTTATTGCAGCATGATTGATTACCTGACAATGTGTATTCCTCTCCCACGGATATAATAATTACTTACAAAAAAGGGAGAGGATGCATATTTTAAATATCACTGAAGTGAACAGTTTATTGCCGTTATTAATAGAAATGGAGAAATAAATAGGCGTATTCTACAATTGCGACAAAAACAACGATATTAATCAGTTTATGACTGATTTGCTGTACTTTATTCTCTTTCATTGGTACTTCCTCGCTTTAAAAAAGAGTGCACTTCGTAAGTGCCCTTATATAAATAACGAGTTTGGTCAACCAATTTTTTGACATGTATCACAAATTTGAATAGATATATTACATCGGCTATCTTTTATTGCCCCAACGTCATTGATATATGTCGCCTGAAATCAGTTACGGGAATGAGTCTGATCTCAAGACTGGCCCAGTCCTGGCGTTGATTGGCGCTGAGGAGCATATCGCATCTCATCGTAACGTCGTATCTCCTGGGGTGTTATACAAGATATCGTTGTAGGTAACCAGGGAGAGGAATTGAGTCTATTAAACCGTCAACTATGCCGGATACATACTGGATTACACTGCAGGCACGCCTTGCGAGAGAACGTGCCGCAGTGACGGGTTAATTATCTGAAAGAATTTGCGAGGCTGTATCGGTTACTCATTGATTTGATAGTTTTACTCTCGGGAGAGTAATCGATATTTAATCCATTAACGGAAACCAGCCAGTTCCTTTCGATGCCTGAATTTGATCCCATAGTTTATCCGGAATGGTTAATTCAGGAATGTGTTGTGGATTAAGGGCTGTTTGAATTTCATGACTTCTACCTGATTCAGCTAAAGTCACCCATTCTGGATTTATCACCAGCCCTTTACCGATCGCAACAAGTGGCAGGCCAGCGGAAATTGCTTCTTGAGCCTGAGACGGTGTGCGTATTTTACCTGCGGCGATTACCGGCACTCTGCCTGCAATATGATTTAAAATCAATTCAATAGTTCGGGGGCCATTTGGCGACTCAACAGGGTAGCTATCGTTAATACTGACCAGCGAGGTATGTATATACGAAATACCGGATGAAATGAGCCGATCAAGGAGTTTATAAGTATCCTCTATCCGCAGTCCCCCTGTTACAGATTCTTCAGGAGATATTCTGTAACCGATAGCAAAGGGCTTTGTCGCATATTCATAGACTACATTTTTTACTTCCTGTAATACGGCCAGCGGGAAGCGCATACGTCCTTCAAGATCTCCTCCCCATCGGTCATTACGCTGGTTAAATAGAGGGGAGAAGAAATTCTGCAGAAGGAATCCGTGCGCACCATGAAGTTCAACGCCATCAAAACCTGCTTTAATCGCCCTTTTTGTGACATCTCCGAATGCTCTAATGGTTTCCTGAATTTCGTTTTCAGTCATTTCCCTGCTTTGTACCACTCTCTTCATAAAGTCACCAGATTTTACGCTTGATGCGCTGGCACTAATAACATCGTTATTTGGCACAAGCTCCGGGATGGCTTTATTACCGGCGTGGAAAATCTGTAAAATAGCCGGAGCACCGCCACTTTTTGCTGCAGCTGCTAACTTTTCAAGGCTGTTAATGAAACGGTCGTCATACGCGGCAAATTCATGAGTAAACCCAATGCCGCTTGGCGTGACATAGGTGCATCCTGTTATTACTAAACCAACATTTTGTGAGCGACGTTTATAAAATTCGAGTTCTTGCTCAGAGATGGTTCCATCAGGATTAGCTGACCAGGTTGTCATAGGAGCCATAACGATACGATTACGTAGCTTTATTTTTTCTGTCAGCATAAAAGGAGAAAACAATGATGGGTGTTTATTTGTCATAACAATACCTCAAATGTTTATCTGATTTTAATGCGTATAATCTTAATAAGTTGAGTTGCTACTTTTTGATGCTTTTTTCTTTAATAGAATTCTTTTTGAGTAATTTCATTATTGTCGTGTAGTCAATAAAGGATAAATGTCAGGGAGATAATGAATCTCCCTGCAAGGTTATTACAAATGTGTTTTGTAAAAAGGAATTAATTTATCGAGCGCCTGTTTCACAGGTTCTGGCTTATCATACAGGTCGTAATGTGAATAACCTTCAACCACGACCAACTCTTTATGTTTTGAGGCTGCACGACCAATAATTTCGCAGCCGTCACGATAGGCACCAAAAGCGCCCACTCTATCGCCCACTACAACCATTAGTGGTTGAGTTAACAGGACTTCTGCAAGATGAAAAGCATCCCAGCCTACGGCAACAGTCTGATGTGAAAATAGCGAACGATTTACCCCATTAGGCGCACAGCCTCGTGGCGAACGATAATATTCTGTTGCTTCAAAAAGGTCTATTTCTGTTAATCCCGCTTCAAGAGCTGCTTCCGGAGAAGAAGGGAGCAAATCATCTACGCGAAGTTTTGCGCCGTTAGCTTCGTCTGTTCTTTGTTGCGCCATTGCTTCGAGTGCTCCGATAGGATTAAACGCTGTAAATCCCTCACGCATAAGACGCCCGTAGTTTGCACCCGTGACAGTACCAATGGCTTTAATCCGACGTTCTGTCATTGCGGCATTAATGGCATATCCACCTCCACCACAAATACCCAGTACACCAATACGCCCGGCATCAACGTAAGGTAAGGTGGTAAGGTAATCAACGACAATGCTGAAGTCTTTTACTCGCATTGTTGGATCTTCCAGATAACGCGGTTCTCCACCGCTGCTTCCCTGAAAACTGGCATCAAAAGCAATGACGATAAAGCCAGCTTTTGCCAGGGCGGCACCATACACACTACCCGATGTCTGTTCTTTGCAGCTTCCAATTGGATGGGCACTGATAATGGCAGGATACTTTTTTTCACTATTAAAATCGTCAGGGAAATAGATATCAGCAGCTATATCCCAGTAAGTGTGTTTTATCGAAACAGTTTTCATTTCAAGCTCCAGGGATTTGCCTAAACAGATTTAAATATCATTTCTATTATCCGCAACTGGCATTCGTGTTCATATCGCGAACGGCGTAATAGTATGACTTGTATTGGTTATCATCAATGGTCTAATATCTATCACAGTGTTAAGTTAAGGTTTACAATGATGAAAATAGAGCCTTCAATTTTGCCTTCTCTTGCCTGGTTTGCGCTGATTGTTCGTGCTGGCAGTTTTTCCAGAGCCGCTTCTGAAATGGGTATTACGCGGGCCGCATTGTCCCAGAATTTAAAATCTCTTGAGGAACGTCTTAACACCAAGCTGATATACCGTACGACCCGCAATATGTCGCTTACTGAGGAAGGACAGCGTCTGTATGAAGTGCTGGTGTCGGCTTTGGGGCAAATTGATGATGCTTTGAAAGATGTTGGTGATACCCAACTTGAACCTACAGGCCTGTTGAGAATAAATTCCTCCCGTGTTGCAGCAAGGATGCTTATTGAGCCTCATATTGGCGAGTTTCTTACTCGTTACCCCAAAACAAAGATAGAACTCATTATGGATGACGGTTTATCTAACATTATTGCGGACGGCTGTGATGTGGGCATACGTCTTGAGCAAGGACTGGATGAGCATATGACTGCCGTTCCTGTTTCTCCGCTTATTAAACTGGTTACTGTGGCATCGCCAGATTATTTAAAAGAACACGGTATTCCTGAAACGCCTCAGGAACTGAGTAACCATAATTGTCTTCGGTTGCGGCATAAAAGTAGCGGTGCACTCTCAGCATGGGAGTTTTCGAATGTTGTGGGGGGTAATGAAGAGTTCGAAATAGAGGTGTCAGGTAAGTATATTTCTAATGATGACGAAAGCATGATACGAATGGCGCTGAATGGAACGGGTATCATTCAACATCTGGATTTTGCAATCGCTGAACATATCAATGCGGGCAAGTTACAGCCGATTCTTGAGGATTGGGCCGTTTCATTTCCTGGATTTTATATATATGTTTCATCACGGGTGAGAATGCCCTCTAAAGTTCGTGCTTTTATTGATTTTATGGTGGAGAAAAGAGTAAAAATAGAAAGTTAATGATGTGTGTCAGAATATCGGTAAGAAGAATGGCGCAATCGTGAGGATACGTTTATTCATAATAAATCTCCTGAAAGTTTAGAATTATTTTCGATACAGCCAGATTATCATTGTTACTAATAATGTGGTTAAAATAATAGCATCTATGCCCCCCTTCATGAGTGTGTGTGAAGAGGATGCTTCTACAAGGAAATCGCCAATGCTCAAAGAAAACTTCAACGAACTGCAAATCTTTCTTGTGGTGGCAAGAGAGCGAAGTTTTACCAAAGCAGCGGGCAAACTCGGCGTCTCTCAGTCTGCACTTAGCCATGCAATGAAGGCTCTGGAGGAAAGGCTCAATATCCGCCTCCTGACACGGACTACCCGCAGTGTGGCTCCCACAGAAGCGGGGGAGAGAATCATTGCCTGCCTTGAACCGCGTATTGACGAGCTTGAACAGGAACTGGAATCACTTATTCAATTGAACGGCACGCCCTCCGGGAATATTCGGTTATCTGCCGGGGAACATGCCGCGCGAAGTCTGGTCTGGCCGAAGCTAAAACCTTTTCTCAGAGAGTATCCCGAAATCAATGTCGAACTGGTGGTGGATAACGGTTTTGTCGATATTGTTGAAGGCCGTTTTGATGCCGGGATACGACTGGGTGAAAATGTTGATAAAGATATGGTTGCAGTCAGGATTGGACCAGATATGCGGATGGCTGTGGTGGGAGCTCCGGCGTATTTTGCTGCAAACCCTGCGCCTGAAACGCCTCACGAACTACAAAATCATCGCTGCATCAACATGCGTTTGCCAACTGCCGGTGGGCTTTACCACTGGGAGTTCGAGCGAGAAGGGAAACCGCTTCGCGTTAAGGTTGATGGGCAACTGACGTGTAGTCCATTGCCAGAAAGAATTGATGCCGCGTTATCAGGGTTTGGGATCGCTTGTGTCCCTGAAGACATGGTTCAGGAGTATATAGAGTCAGGCAAGCTTATTCAGGTGTTACAGGAGTGGTGTCCAACTTTTCCTGGGTATTATCTTTACTACCCCAGCCGCAAGCAGCATCCGCCAGCTTTTGCGCTGTTGATCGATGCGCTTCGCTACACCGAATAACGGGTCCTTTATCCTGGACCCGTTTGGGTATTAGCGGCCTACGCGTGCCTGATGTTCAGGCGAGTAACGTTCACCGACGATTTTAATTGTTTCCAGCGCCTCGCTTATCTGCTGCGTATCTTTCTGCGAAAGAACAATGTCAGCAGCGGCCAGGTTTTCTTCCAGCCGGTTTAGTTTAGTGGTGCCAGGGATGGGAACAATCCACGGCTTTTGTGCTAATAGCCATGCCAGTGCGATTTGTGCAGACGTTACCCCTTTCTCCGCAGCCAGTTCACCTAACAAGGTGACCAGTTTTTCATTGGCTTCAATGGCTTGTGTTGCGAAACGCGGTACGGTGCTGCGGTAATCATCTTTGCCGAAAGTGGTTCCCGGCTTAATCGCCCCTGTCAGGAAACCTTTACCTAGTGGGCTGAAGGGGACAAAACCAATTCCCAGTTCCTCCAGCAACGGCAGAATTTCCTGTTCAGGCTCACGCCACCACATGGAATATTCGCTTTGCAGGGCGGTGACAGGTTGTACCGCATGTGCACGACGAATGGTTTGTGCTCCTGCTTCAGACAGGCCGAAATGTTTGACCTTACCTTCTGCGATGAGGTCTTTCACCGTTCCTGCAACATCTTCAATAGGAACATCCGGATCAACACGGTGTTGATACAGCAGGTCAATAACATCTGTTTTCAGACGACGTAATGATCCTTCAACGGCTTCACGGATATGTTCCGGACGGCTGTTTAAAATCTGCTGCTTATTATCATCGCCGAAGGTAAAACCGAATTTAGTGGCAATTACCACGCGGTCACGAAACGGTTTTAAGGCTTCGCCGACCACTTCTTCATTCAGATACGGACCATATACTTCGGCGGTATCGAAGAAGGTGACGCCACGTTCAACCGCAGCACGAATAAGTTCGATAGCCTGACGGGTATCGGTCGCCGGGCCGTAGCCGTGGCTTAAGCCCATGCAACCGAGCCCAAGGGCGGAGACTTCGAGTCCGGATTTACCCAGATAACGTTTTTGCATTGAATGAATACCTCTTTTATCGCGGCTTAAACATCAAGTTTGCGGCCAGTCAGCCATTCCACCATTGCGGGATCGCGGTGAGAGAAGAACGCGCTGGTTGCGGTATCCAGGGCGGTAATTTGCAGCATATCTTCAGGGCTGAGTTCAAAATCGAGAATGTTGATGTTCTCTTCCATGCGTTCTTTTCGCACTGATTTTGCCAGTGAAACAACGCCTCGTTGGTAGATCCAGCGCAGAACAACCTGGCCCACGCTTTTGCCATACTTCTCGCCAATTGCCGTGAGAACAGGATGCTGGAACAGACCATTTTTCCCTTCCGCAAACGGTGCCCAGGCTTCTGGCTGAATGCCACGACTTTGCATCCAGGGAACGGCCTGTAGCTGCTGATTGAAAGGGTTAACTTCAACCTGGTTTACCGCCGGAACGACGTTATTAAAAGCGATAAGGTCAGCCAGTCGGTCAGGATGGAAGTTACTGACGCCAATAGCGCGAATTTTACCGGCCTGTTGCAGCTCTTCCATGGCACGCCAGGCTCCGTGGACATCGCCGTATGGCTGGTGAATCAAATACAGGTCAACGTAATCAAGTTGCAGTCGATTCAGAGAGCGTTCGAACTGGGCTTTGGCCCCTTCGTAACTGGTATCCTGCAACCAGAGTTTTGTGGTGACAAAGAGTTCGTTACGGGCGATACCGCTTCGTTTCAGTGCGTTCCCGACCTGGGTTTCATTTTGATAGGAGGCGGCGGTGTCAATCAGTCGATAACCGGTGTTAATAGCGTCAATGACCGCTCTTTCGCATTCAGCGGCATCGGTCATCTGAAATACACCAAAGCCCAACAGGGGCATTTCAATACCGTTGTTCAGTTTTACTTTTTGCATGGTGTTATCCTTCCGTTATCGTTCATGAGAAGCATAACGTAAAGGGAAAAGCTCGATTAGACGGCAGGATTTGTCAGGGGTTATGAACGAAATTCATAAATCTGTTTGAATGTGGCGATGAGTCGTGCAAGTTCGATATCCCTGCAATTCACAGTCTGATGAAGGAAAATGAATATCCATAAAAAATATATTGGTTTATCCTGGTGTATATACCTACTTCGACGTATTCCCAATAGCGATTAATTAAAGACAGGTCATTATTATTCACTCTTAATAATGAATTATTCACTGCCCGCAGAGTAAGAAATATAACTTAAGTATCTATTTAATAACTTGCACAAAAAGCTAAATTTTTACCCATAAATAAAAATATAATCCCGCGCCCAACCACCTGATGAGTGGCTACAGACACTGGATATATTAGGTGGCGGTGTACTTTCTTACATAAAGGTATTTCCTTTTCTGCGGAAAAGGAAATCGGGGATTTCCCGGTTTTTCTGACAGGCAGACGCCATTATTTGTGTCTGCCTATGTTCGTTAATTCGTTCATCAGGAAATTATCTCAATGTCACGTTATAAAACAGGTCATAAACAACCACGATTTCGTTATTCAGTTCTGGCCCGCTGCGTGGCGTGGACAAATATCTCTGTTCAGGTTCTTTTTCCACTCGCTGTCACCTTTACCCCAGTAATGGCGGCACGTGCGCAGCATGCGGTTCAGCCACGGTTGAGCATGGGAAATACTACGGTAACTGCTGATAATAACGTGGAGAAAAATGTCGCGTCGTTTGCCGCAAATGCCGGGACATTTTTAAGCAGTCAGCCAGATAGCGATGCGACACGTAATTTTATTACCGGAATGGCCACCGCTAAAGCTAACCAGGAAATTCAGGAGTGGCTCGGGAAATATGGTACAGCGCGCGTCAAACTGAATGTCGATAAAGATTTCTCGCTGAAGGACTCTTCGCTGGAAATGCTTTATCCGATTTATGATACGCCAACAAATATGTTGTTCACTCAGGGGGCAATACATCGTACAGACGATCGTACTCAGTCAAATATTGGTTTTGGCTGGCGTCATTTTTCAGAAAATGACTGGATGGCGGGGGGGAATACTTTTATCGATCATGATTTATCCCGTAGTCATACCCGCATTGGTGTTGGTGCGGAATACTGGCGTGATTATTTGAAACTGAGCGCCAATGGTTATATCCGGGCTTCTGGCTGGAAAAAATCGCCGGATGTTGAGGATTATCAGGAACGCCCGGCGAATGGCTGGGATATTCGTGCTGAGGGCTATTTACCTGCCTGGCCGCAGCTTGGCGCAAGCCTGATGTATGAACAGTATTATGGCGATGAAGTCGGGCTGTTTGGTAAAGATAAACGCCAGAAAGATCCACATGCGATTACCGCTGAAGTGAATTACACGCCAGTGCCTCTTCTGACCCTGAGTGCCGGGCATAAGCAGGGCAAGAGTGGTGAGAATGACACTCGCTTTGGCCTGGAAGTTAATTATCGGATTGGCGAACCTCTGGAAAAACAACTCGATACAGACAGCATTCGCGAGCGTCGAATGCTGGCAGGCAGCCGCTATGACCTGGTTGAGCGTAATAACAATATCGTTCTTGAGTATCGCAAATCTGAAGTGATCCGTATTGCTCTGCCTGAGCGTATTGAAGGCAAGGGCGGCCAGACGGTTTCCCTGGGGCTTGTGGTCAGCAAAGCAACTCACGGTCTGAAAAATGTGCAATGGGAAGCGCCGTCTTTGCTGGCCGCAGGCGGAAAAATTACGGGGCAGGGCAATCAGTGGCAAGTGACGCTCCCGGCTTATCAGGCAGGCAAAGACAATTATTATGCGATTTCAGCGATTGCCTACGATAACAAAGGCAATGCCTCGAAACGTGTGCAGACAGAAGTAGTTATTAGCGGAGCTGGTATGAGCGCCGATCGTACGGCGTTAACGCTTGACGGTCAGAGCCGTATTCAAATGCTTGCTAACGGTAATGAGCAAAAGCCGCTGGTGCTGTCTCTGCGCGACGCCGAGGGCCAGCCAGTCACGGGCATGAAAGATCAGATCAAGACTGAACTAACCTTCAAACCGGCTGGAAATATTGTGACTCGTACCCTGAAGGCCACTAAATCACAGGCAAAGCCAACACTGGGTGAGTTCACCGAAACTGAAGCAGGGGTGTATCAGTCTGTCTTTACTACCGGAACGCAGTCAGGTGAGGCAACGATTACTGTTAGCGTTGATGACATGAGCAAAACTGTCACTGCAGAACTGCGGGCCACGATGATGGATGTGTCAAACTCCACCCTGAGTGCTAACGAGCCGTCAGGTGATGTGGTTGCTGATGGTCAGCAAGCCTACACGCTGACACTGACAGCGGTGGACTCCGAGGGTAATCCGGTGACGGGAGAAGCCAGCCGCCTGCGACTTGTTCCGCAAGACACTAATGGTGTAACCGTTGGTGCCATTTCGGAAATAAAACCAGGGGTTTACAGCGCCACGGTTTCTTCGACCCGTGCCGGAAACGTTGTTGTGCGTGCCTTCAGCGAGCAGTATCAGCTGGGCACATTACAACAAACGCTGAAGTTTGTTGCCGGGCCGCTTGATGCAGCACATTCGTCCATCACCCTGAATCCTGATAAACCGGTGGTTGGCGGTACAGTTACGGCAATCTGGACGGCAAAAGATGCTAATGACAACCCTGTAACTGGCCTCAATCCGGATGCACCGTCATTATCGGGCGCAGCTGCTGCTGGTTCTACGGCATCAGGCTGGACGGATAATGGCGACGGGACCTGGACTGCGCAGATTTCTCTCGGCACTACGGCGGGTGAATTAGACGTTATGCCGAAGCTCAATGGGCAGGACGCGGCAGCAAATGCGGCAAAAGTAACCGTGGTGGCTGATGCATTATCTTCAAACCAGTCGAAAGTCTCTGTCGCAGAAGATCACGTAAAAGCCGGTGAAAGCACAACCGTAACGCTTATTGCAAAAGATGCACATGGCAACGCTATCAGTGGTCTTTCCCTGTCGGCAAGCCTGACGGGTGCTGCGTCTGAAGGGGCGACCGTTTCCAGTTGGACCGAAAAAGGTGACGGTTCCTATGTTGCTACGTTAACTACAGGCGGAAAGACGGGCGAGCTTCGTGTCATGCCGCTCTTCAACGGCCAGCCTGCAGCCACCGAAGCCGCGCAGCTGACTGTTATTGCCGGAGAGATGTCATCAGCGAACTCTACGCTTGTTGCGGACAATAAAACTCCAACGGTTAAAACGACGACGGAACTCACCTTCACCGTGAAGGATGCGTACGGGAACCTTGTCACCGGGCTGAAGCCAGATGCACCGCAGTTTAGTGGTGCCGCCAGCACGGGGACAGAGCGACCTTCAGCAGGAGACTGGACAGAAACAAGTAATGGGGTCTACGTGGCGACCTTAACGCTGGGATCTGCCGCGGGTCAGCTGTCTGTGATGCCGCGAGTGAACGGCCAAAATGCCGTTGCTCAGCCACTGGTGCTGAACGTTGCTGGTGACGCATCTAAGGCTGAGATTTGTGATATGACGGTGAAGGTTGATAACCAGCTGGCAAATGGACAGTCGACTAACCAGGTAACCCTGACCGTTGTGGACAGCTATGGTAACCCGTTGCAGGGGCAAGAAGTTACGCTGACTTTACCGCAGGGTGTGACCAGCAAGACGGGGAATACAGTAACAACCAATGCGGCAGGTAAAGCGGATATTGAGTTGATATCAACCGTTGCAGGGGAACTTGAAATCGCGGCCGCGGTGAAAAACTCTCAGAAGACGGTCACGGTGAAATTCAACGCGGATGCCAGCACCGGTCAGGCAAACCTGCAGGTAGACGCTGCTGCTCAAAAAGTGGCAAACGGCAAAGATGCCTTTACGCTGATGGCGAACGTTGAGGATAAAAATGGTAACCCTGTTCCAGGGAGCCTGGTGACCTTTAATCTGCCCCGGGGTGTCAAGCCGCTTACAGGCGATAATGTCTGGGTGAAAGCCAACGATGAGGGGAAAGCAGAGTTACAGGTGGTTTCAGTGACTGCCGGAACGTATGAGATCACGGCGTCAGCAGGAAATGACCAGCCTTCGAATGCGCAGTCTGTAACGTTTGTGGCCGATAAGACTACGGCGACCATCTCCAGTATTGAGGTGATTGGCAACCGTGCAGTGGCGGACGGCAAAACCAAACAGACGTATAAAGTTACGGTGACTGATGCCAATAACAACCTGCTGAAAGATAGCGACGTGACGCTGACTGCCAGCCCGGCGAAGTTAGTTCTGGATCCCAATGGGACGGCGACAACGAATGAGCAAGGGCAGGCTATTTTCACCGCCACGACCACTGTCGCAGCGACATATACACTCACGGCGCAAGTGGAACAGGCCGACGGTCAGGAATCGACGAAAACTGCCGAATCTAAATTCGTCGCGGATGATAAAAACGCGGTGCTCGCTGCATCTCCAGAGCGTGTAGATTCTCTGGTGGCGGACGGGAAGACGACTGCAACACTGACGGTTACTCTGATGTCGGGTGTCAACCCCGTAGGAGGAACCATGTGGGTCGACATTGAGGCTCCGGAAGGGGTGACAGAGGCGGATTATCAGTTCCTGCCGTCGAAAAATGACCATTTCGCGAGCGGGAAAATCACGCGTACATTTAGTACCAACAAGCCAGGTACATACACATTCACATTCAACTCTTTGACATATGGAGGGTATGAAATGAAACCAGTGACTGTGACAATTAACGCCGTTCCTGCAGATACTGAAGGCGCTGAGGAGAAATAAAAACGACGATGTAATAAATAATAATGGCGTTGACATGCGCAGCGCCATTATTTACTGAATACCTACCCTGGCACCGATTAGACGGTGGCAGGGTAGGGTAAATCTTATGTGATGAAGTTACAGGCTAAACCGGGCGAACGGGGATAAAAATTTCGCAAACAATGTTATTGCTATCAATTTCGACGAAGTTTTCATTGTAATAAAATCGCTCAATATCACTGCCGTTCACTCTGGCTAACCCCCTGGCAGGTAATTCCATCAGATAGAGGTTTCGCGCCCATTCAGGGTAGTGCTCCCACTCACCTTCATAGCGGAAAGAGGCATACAGTCCTCGGTTAATTGTCCACTCTTTCGACATCTCTGAATCGGTTTGTTTGCATACCGTACCGGCAAAAGTTTCAACTGTGAGCAAATCGACCGATTTTGTTGACGGTTCGAACGTGGAGACGAAATAGATATCCGTCTTAAAATTCTTCATACATCTGACTAAATGATGACGTCGCAGTTTGACTTCTTCATCCGGTAATTTATTCGACACTTCAATATCATATTTAAATGAATTGCCAAAAATAGGTGTCTCAGGAAAGTTGACTAATCTACACTCCGTCTTTTGCTGTTGACGTATTAAAAAAGAAGGGAAGATATTTGCGAGATCCCAATAATCACGGTGGCGGTATTCACGGGGAGAGCAGCCGAATAACTTTTTAAATTCGCGGCTGAATGACTGCTGTGAATCAAAATGCAAAGAGAGTGCAATATCAAGCATAGATTTCGCGGAGAGCCGGACAAGAATGGCGGCACGACAAAGCCTTCGTTTGCGAATGTATTCTCCCAAAGGCACATGCATGAAATTTCGGAACAGAAGCTGGATGTTGCGTCTGCTGTAGCCAGATTTCTGTGCGATATCTTCGATTGAAATAGGGTGCTCAAGATTACACTCAATCCACTCCAGGAGCTGCTGTAGAATCTTCTGCCTGATCATCACATACTCCGTTAATTCTTTGTCATATCGCACATTTTCGTTATGTCCTGGGCCCTAAGTGTATCAAAAACAGCAAGTCCCAAGGCAAAAGCACTGATAGCGTCTGCTTCATTGCCCCAAAAATAGAGAGGTTTCAGTCCTACATTATTAATGAATTTTTTGCATAAGTGATATCAAAATCCACATACTAATTTGAGGTTACGTTTTAACGTAGACTCATTGCTCATACCTAATGGAGGGACTGACAGTGGAATTTTCCGTATTAAGTAACAATCTGAAAATGCCGATGATGGGATTTGGTGTTTTTCAGGTTACCGATAAAGACGTGTGCAAACAGTCAGTGTTGAATGCTATCCGCACGGGTTATCGACTCATCGACACTGCAGCGGTATACGGTAATGAAGATGCCGTCGGTGAAGCCGTTCGTGAAGCCATATCTGAAGGTTTATGTACCCGAGAAGAGTTATTTATAACGTCTAAATTGTGGGTGCAGGATATGTTGAATCAGGATATTGCAGCAGCAGGTATTGAAGCATCATTAAAAAAATCGGGGCTAGAATACTTCGATCTCTATTTATTGCACCAGGCCATGCGCGATTATTTCAGTGCGTGGCGTGCACTCGAAGATGCCTATGAAGAGGGCAAATTAAAAGCGATTGGGGTTTCCAATTTCTACCCTCATGTTCTGGCGAACTTTTGTGAAACGGTAAGAGTTAAACCGATGGTCAACCAGGTCGAGTTGCATCCCTATTTTGCCCAACCAGAGGCGCTGGCAACCATGAAGTATTATAACGTGCAGCCTGAAGCATGGGCTCCGTTAGGTGGTGGACGACATAAACCCTTTGAAAATAATCTGCTTCAGAGTATTGCAGATGCCCATCAAAAATCGATTTCTCAGGTCATTCTGCGTTGGAATATTCAACGGGGAGTGGTCGTTATTCCGAAATCGACACATCAACAGCGTATCGAAGAAAATTTTGCTATTTGGGATTTCTCACTGACAGAGAAAGAAATGGCGCAAATTAGTTCGCTAGATTTAGGTTATGTTGGGGAATCGGTAAAACATTTTAATCCTGAGTTTGTTCGTGGTTGTCTTGCTGTAAAAATACATGATTGATATTAATCACTTATTTTACCTGAGACGACAAGAATCTTTTAATAGGGGAGTGATATTGACCTTCACTCTGTCATATCTCCGGTAATATGGCGTCAGGCTTCATCATCAGAAAGGGAGACTGACGCCTGAAAAAGTGAACAACAGACAGTGTTCGGATTATCAATATTCAGTTTTTAACGTTGAACTGGATTCATTACTGCGTTGTTTAAGAATATCCCGCGCCGAATCTGCCATTATCATGACAGCACCTGCCAGCATCAGAGTATCTTTCAATACCAGACGACCAGCACCGGATAAATAAGGGAAACCATGATGAGCGTCACCCAATGCGGGTACCCATGCCTCCGGGGTGGTGATTAAAAATGAGAGTGTTACCAGCGGCGTGGTAAATGCCATCAGCCCACCCAATAAACCTAACCAGCGATTGACAGGATTAGCCAAAACCAGCAGAGCAATAATCACCTCCACGACGCCAAGACCGTTGGAAAAACCATAGGTATTATTAGCCGTTTGCCATGCTCTTGCTTCTGGTTTGTATTCGCCTTCGTGAGTCAGATGCTGTTTATAGTCTTCCGGGTGTTCATAAAAGAACGACATTAGTGGACTGTTTGCGACGAATGGTGTAATGCTGTCTGCCTCGTAAGGGACAAACTTTAATAACCCAATCCACATAAAAACAATCGCAATACTCAGACGAATCAATGTCAGGCCAATTTTATCTCCCCGACTTAACAGGTGCAGGTATCTTTCCATTGTAAATATCCTTATTTATACAATACTGCTGTTGCGGTTGAATTATTATCAATTCGCATCGATGTAACTTTCCAGGATGAAGCATTATATTTTCTGGCCATATCAGCAATGGCATCCTCAAGAACTGTCGGTGATGCTGATACTGACGAGACGCTGATATGTTTCAGGATTATTTTATCATCTGCATTGGTGGAAAATGCCATAACGCCAGATAATAGTGTTGCAAATAAAACAGATTTTTTAAACATATAAAATACCATCAATGAAGTGATTAAGAAGTTATAAAGTAACAGGGAATTAATAAGATTCTTTTCTCTGAGACGCCAGAATATTTGTTCTGGCGTCTGATTTTGAGTTTATTTGACTAATGAAAATAGATCATTGAGTGATTCGCTCATCGACGGATGAGTAAATATCTGATCGCGTAATATGCTATAAGGCAGCCCGGCATCCATCACCATTTTCACTATATTGATCATCTCGTGGGAGTCAACACACAGCAGTGATGCCCCTAATATACGTTGGGTTTTATTATCAACAATCGCTTTTAATACCCCACGAGTATCATTCATCACTCTGGCACGCGGAATTGCAGCTACAGGCAATGTCACCACCTGAATATCAGCACCACTCTCTCTGGCCTGTTCTTCTGTCATACCAACCCTGGACAGTGGCGGTGTCATGAATACGGAATAAGGCACATTTTTCCGATCATCAGTACTACGTCTGCCTTCTCCCAGCAACTCATCACGCACAATGCGGTAATCATCCAGTGAAATGTAAGTAAATTGCAGCCCGCCGGTAACATCTCCCATCGCCCAAATATTGTTTGCGGTGGTATGTAATTGCTTGTCAACGACAATTGCCCCGCGCTCGTTTACTGCGATACCTGCATTTTCTGGATGTAACGAAGCGGTAGCCGGTTGACGACCGGAAGCTATTAACAGTGCATCCACCGCCAGTTGGGCGTGCTCGCTATGCACTTGCACTTGATTTTCATGGTGACTGATTCGCTCCACATGGGCATTGAGGATTATATCGACGCCCTGATCGCGTAAAATCGTCGCGATATTATCAGCAATATCCCGATCTTCCCGAGGCAAAAACAGCGAAGCTGCCTCTAAAATGGTTACTTTGCTGCCAAAATTAGCGAACATAGAGGCGAACTCAACGCCAATATATCCGCCGCCCACAATACCTAAATGCCCAGGCAATTCTTTTAGATTAAGTAATCCGGTGCTGTCATATACACCAGGCGTGGTGGTAATTCCAGGAATTGGCGGAACCACGGTTTGTGCACCGGTATTAATAAAAATTTTCTCGCCATGAATCTCCAGATTTCCCTCAGGCCGATGAACACGCAGGCTATGATTATTGATAAACTCCGCCTGGCCGTCGATCACGTCGATATTGGGCATATCCGCAAGATTATGAAAATTCTTATTACGTAAAAAATTAACCACTTCATTTTTACGCTGTATGGCACGGACAAAATCTGTGTGCTGCTGTGCGTCATGAACCAATGTTTTGGTTGGGATACAGCCGATATTAATACAGGTCCCGCCATACATTGCATTTGATTGTTCGATGAGAGCCACACGCCAACCTGCTTTTGCCAGCGTGACGGCTAATGTTTTTCCAGCCTTGCCAAAACCAATAATAACTGCCTGATATTTATTCATGATGATTTCCTGTCGAAACGCGTTCATTTGACATCATGACTATAGACGCAAAAGAGCAAATAACATTTCTTCACAACGCTTGATATTTTGTCTTATCGTCTGGTATTTTCTTTTTCTTAATCAGAATCACAAAACAAAAATCATGATTAACTATTTGATGGTATTAGATTAATTATTGACTAAGATTGTTGGTGTTTGTAATCAAAAAACCACTCAGGAGTCTGATATGGATGCTCTTAGCCGTTTGTTGATGCTTAACGCTCCACAAGGAACGATCGATAAGAATTGCGTGTTAGGAAGTGACTGGCAACTTCCACATGGTGCCGGGGAATTGTCGGTTATTCGTTGGCATGCGTTAACGCAAGGAGCGGCGAAGCTGGAAATGCCGACGGGAGAGATTTTTACATTACGCCCGGGAAATGTGGTCCTGCTACCACAAAATTCAGCTCATCGCCTGAGTCATGTCGATAATGAATCGACCTGTATTGTCTGTGGCACTCTTCGGCTGCAACATTCGGCGCGTTATTTTTTAACGTCTTTGCCGGAAACGCTGTTTGTAGCACCAGTGAACCATAGCGTGGAATATAACTGGCTGAGGGAGGCGATCCCGTTTTTACAACAGGAATCCAGATCGGCAATGCCGGGAGTGGATGCTCTGTGTAGCCAGATCTGCGCTACATTCTTTACCCTCGCGGTGCGTGAGTGGATTGCACAGGTTAATACAGAGAAAAACATTCTCAGTTTGCTTCTGCATCCACGTCTTGGTGCGGTAATACAGCAAATGCTGGAAATGCCAGGACACGCCTGGACCGTCGAATCGCTGGCCAGCATCGCCCACATGTCCCGGGCAAGTTTTGCCCAGCTTTTCCGTGATGTTTCCGGAACCACGCCGCTGGCTGTATTAACAAAGTTGCGTCTACAAATAGCGGCCCAGATGTTTTCCCGGGAAATGCTCCCTGTTGTGGTGATCGCTGAGTCAGTAGGCTATGCCAGTGAATCATCTTTTCACAAGGCGTTTGTCCGCGAGTTTGGTTGTACTCCGGGAGAATATCGGGAAAGGGTGAGACAGCTTTCACCCTGAATAAAACCGCCAGAAATCAGGGCAAAGATAATCCGCATTCCGAGAGTTGTGAGCCTTTCAACTATTTCTATTTCCAACGGTGGTTTTGGGTTTTATATATTTTTTTGATGGACTCTAGCTCAGTTTTTAAATAAAAATGCAAACTAAATTGCTTCAATTAAATAAAATCCCGACTATTACTTGATACGTGATTATTGTCGGTGATTTTTTTTGTGCACCATCAGTGTATATCTCAATAACCCCTGAATAAGTAGCTCTGAATAGGTATAAGGGGTGTAGCCTTTTTAAATGGATTTCTTATGCCAAAAATGATCGTCGATTTCCCTATAAAATGTGAGCGATGCCGAAAGAAATAAAATTAGTTATTGCATTTGAAGTTTAGATGAAAGATTATCATTTGTCATACAAATGAGGGGTGGTATGTTGCTAGCCAATTAAAAAAGAACGCCATATTTATTGATGATTGATCCCCCGGAAGGGGGGAACCATCGGGCATAAATGGGCATGAAGTAATGGAGTATTAGTTGTGAATGTCAATTTCTTTGTCACCTGTATTGGTGACGCCCTGAAATCAAGAATGGCACGAGACTCCGTGCTGCTACTGGAAAAACTCGGCTGTCGCGTAAATTTCCCGGAGAAACAGGGATGCTGCGGTCAGCCTGCGATCAATAGTGGTTATATCAAAGAAGCGATTCCAGGGATGAAAAATCTGATCGCCGCACTGGAGGATAACGACGATCCCATTATTTCACCGGCTGGCTCTTGCACCTATGCCGTAAAAAGTTACCCGACGTATCTGGCGGATGAACCTGAATGGGCATCACGTGCCGAAAAGGTTGCCGCGCGTATGCAGGATCTCACCTCTTTTATTGTTAATACATTAGGGGTAGTCGATGTAGGTGCCAGTTTGCAAGGGAGAGCGGTGTATCACCCATCTTGTAGCCTGGCCCGTAAGCTGGGGGTGAAGGACGAACCACTTACGCTGCTGAAAAATGTGCGTGGACTGGAGCTGTTGACCTTTGCTGAACAGGATACCTGCTGCGGATTTGGCGGCACGTTCTCGGTCAAAATGGCCGAAATATCCGGCGAGATGGTGAAAGAAAAGGTTGCGCACCTGATGGAAGTCCGCCCTGAGTATTTAATAGGTGCTGACGTGAGTTGCCTGCTGAACATCAGTGGGCGATTACAACGGGAAGGGCAGAAAGTCAAAGTGATGCATATTGCTGAAGTGCTGATGAGCCGCTGAGGATATAAAGATGTCGATCAAAACCAGTAATACAGATTTTAAGACACGCATCCGTCAGCAAATTGAAGATCCGATCATGCGCAAAGCGGTGGCAAACGCGCAGCAGCGTATTGGGGCAAATCGGCAAAAAATGGTCGATGAATTGGGGCACTGGGAGGAGTGGCGCGATCGGGCCGCCCAGATACGTGATCATGTTCTGAGTAATCTCGACGCTTATCTGTACCAGCTCTCAGAAAAAGTGACGCAAAACGGTGGTCACGTCTATTTTGCAAAAACCAAAGAAGACGCTACCCGCTACATTTTACAGGTTGCCCAACGCAAAAATGCCCGGAAGGTGGTGAAATCTAAATCGATGGTGACCGAAGAGATTGGTGTCAATCATGTGTTGCAGGATGCTGGCATTCAGGTGATTGAAACCGATCTGGGTGAATACATTCTCCAGCTGGTTCAAGATCCGCCCTCTCATGTTGTGGTCCCGGCAATTCATAAAGATCGCCATCAGATCCGTCGAGTGCTACACGAACGTCTGGGCTATGAGGGGCCGGAAACGCCTGAAGCGATGACCTTATTCATTCGGCAAAAAATCCGCGAAGATTTCCTCAGTGCTGAAATAGGTATTACCGGCTGTAATTTCGCGGTGGCAGAGACCGGTTCGGTATGCCTGGTGACCAATGAAGGTAATGCGCGAATGTGTACCACGCTGCCTAAAACGCATATTGCAGTGATGGGAATGGAGCGTATTGCTCCCACGTTTGCCGAGGTAGATGTATTGATCACCATGCTGGCGCGCAGTGCCGTTGGTGCACGTTTGACGGGATACAACACCTGGCTGACAGGGCCGCGCGAAGCGGGGCACGTTGATGGTCCTGAAGAGTTTCATCTGGTTATTGTCGATAACGGGCGTTCTGAGGTGCTGGCCTCTGAATTTCGGGATGTGCTGCGCTGTATTCGTTGCGGGGCTTGTATGAATACTTGTCCGGCATATCGCCATATTGGCGGTCATGGATATGGCTCTATTTATCCAGGGCCAATTGGTGCGGTGATTTCCCCGTTACTTGGCGGCTATAAAGATTTTAAAGATTTACCCTACGCCTGCTCTTTATGCACCGCTTGTGACAGCGTGTGTCCGGTGCGTATTCCGCTGTCAAAACTGATTTTGCGTCATCGTCGGGTGATGGCTGAAAAAGGGATCACCGCAAAAGCAGAGCAACGGGCGATAAAAATGTTCGCTTATGCCAATAGTCATCCAGGATTGTGGAAAGTCGGGATGATGGCCGGCGCTCATGCGGCAAGCTGGTTTATCAATGGCGGCAAAACACCACTCAAATTTGGCGCGATTAGCGACTGGATGGAAGCACGCGATCTTCCTGAAGCTGACGGAGAGAGTTTCCGTAGTTGGTTTAAGAAACATCAGGCGCAGGAGAAAAAGAATGGATAATCGGAGCGAATTTTTGAATAACGTTGCTCAGGCACTGGGTCGCCCGCTGCGACTTGAACCGCAAGCAGAAGATGCGCCGCTTAACAACTATGCTAACGAGCGGCTTACCCAACTTACCCAACAGCAGCGATGTGACGCGTTTATCCAGTTTGCCAGCGATGTTATGTTGACGCGCTGTGAACTGACCAGCGAGGCGAAGGCGGCAGAAGCTGCAATACGTCTGTGTAAAGAGCTGGGAGATCAGTCGGTCGTGATTAGTGGTGACACGAGGCTGGAGGAATTGGGGATTAGCGAACGTTTGCAGCAGGAATGCAATGCCGTTGTTTGGGATCCGGCGAAAGGTATTGAGAACATATCACAAGCAGAGCAGGCTAAAGTGGGCGTCGTATATGCTGAATATGGTTTAACCGAATCGGGAGGCGTGGTTCTTTTTTCCGCCGCCGGGCGCGGGCGTTCATTGAGCCTGCTCCCGGAATCTTCTCTTTTTATCCTGCGTAAAAGCACAATCCTACCGCGTGTAGCGCAACTTGCAGAAAAATTGCATCAGAAAGCGCAGGCCGGTGAACGAATGCCGTCATGTATTAACATCATCAGTGGTCCCAGTTCAACGGCGGACATTGAGCTTATCAAAGTCGTCGGGGTTCATGGTCCGGTGAAAGCGGTGTATCTGATTATTGAGGATTGCTGAGAGAGATATGTAGTCTGGACATAAACCTGAAGGCGGTATACGAGGTTGTGAATAGCGTTAAGGACAACCTGACTTAACCCCGTTCCGTCATGGTTATGCTGCTCTTCTGTAAATATCCTGACATTAATAATGCCAGGATATTTACAGTTAAAAAGACAGGAATCCATTCCTGAAGACGGGCTCCCTTCCCGGTCACTGTCACTATAGTTTTATACAGGCACTCTCTGTCAGAATGCTGTTTATTACTGCCCAGAGTTTTGTTGGTATTCATCTACCATTTTTTTGACAAGGCAAAACATTACAGAAATCACAATACTTAGAAAAAATCCCAGAGCCAGGCAAATGGCAGCAGGGTATTTATTTTTTATTTCTGGTGAGCTTATAGTGACACAGCCATCACCGTTCGGATACAGTGACCAGTTCCTGGTCAGGTATATCATTTTTGTATAAAGCTCACTGTTAATTGCTGAAGGCGTTTGTATCTCATCGAGAACTTGCCTGCCATTATGGTATTCTGACGCATACCATTTGATGATAGACGCCTGCACGCGAGATATTTCCGCTTCAGCAGTTGGTAAATCTCTCTTATCTCCTGACCATTCCAGCTTTATTTCTCTGTTCTTGACATCTGGGCTGGTCTGAAAAAATGTAGTAATTCGCTGAATAACATCTTCAGTCATTGTGGTCTGACAGGCAAAGTTATTATTGCTATCACAGCTAATAAGTATGCCTGGTGTTGTCTGGTTTATTTTTAGACTGTAAGTCACTTTTATATTATCTTTATTGATATACAGAAACAACAGCACCATTGCCATACAGATAGCTATAATAAAAAGGATAACACGAATCTTTTTCCTCAGATAAAATAAAATCTCAATCAGATCGATATCCTGTTTGATTTGTTCATTCATAATATATCCAGAAAATGAAATCTGTCGCAGATAAGATTGTATTAATAGTCTGTATCAGGAATGTTCAGGGTAAATATCAGCAAAAAGCCAGCATCATGAATACTGGATATTTATAGCCTGCAGGCAGCATACTGCTGCCTGCAGGGGGTATAACAGTCGACAGGGGAACCGACTGCTTTATTCTTACCAGGTCACATTGATACCAACTACACCCTGTAGCGGGTTCTCAATGTCGTCACCTTTGGTGTAGTCAAGGCTAGCATATGCTCCCATGTTTTTGGTGATATCAGCCTGTACACCTGCACCCACGCGGAATGCTGCACCGTCAATGCTGGCATTGACAGACTCATCACCCAGACGGACTTTGTTGCCATCAGAGAATTCGTTCAGTGCGGCCAGATTCAGATAAGGTTTAACGGTCGCGTTGCCCACAGCGAAGTCATAACCCACGCGCGTACCGGCCTCACCCAGCACAGAGTTATAGCTGTCAGAATGAACGTCCACGCCGTTGAGCTGATAATCCACACCTTCCAGCGTCAGCGCAGACAGTTTGGCATATGGCTGAATAAACAGGCCATTACCGTCTGTCCATGTGTAACCGCCTTTAACCATCGCACCAAAACCATTGGTGTTAAAGTCAGCTTTGATGGTACCGCCACCATTCATCAGGCGAACATCTGCCGTGTTGCTGTAGTGACCAAACTGTGCAGCAGTATCAATGAAGATACCGTTGTTATACTGGCGGCTCAGGTAAGCGTGGAAGCTGTAACCTTCAGTGTCACCTTTGCTCTGCATGGTAGTCATGTCACCTTTCGCAGAAGACATCGCCACACCGGCCAGCCAGCTACCATCTTCAGTCATGAAGCGGGTATCACCACCCAGCATTACACCATTTACATCCAGGTCATAGGATGCATTTCCCGCGGTGGTATGTTTCTGTTTACCGCCAAAGTACTGAATCCATACGCCGCCCTTGTCATTTTCGCTCAGACGGACAGCATCCTGACGGGCGGAGAGCGTGTCAGCCTGCAGATTAGCAACGTTAGCCGGAGCAGCTGCCATTGCCTGAATCACGGCGCTGGCGTTGGATGCTTTATGCGTGTTTTTTACGAAATAAAAGTTACCATCAGCTCCCTGTGTCAGGTCATATTGATACAGACCACCTTCCGTTGTGCCTTTTGCTTTCAGGTCACTGCCTTCACCAACAGTAATGAATGCTGTTTTTGCATCTTTCAAGTCTACGGTACCAGCGTTATAAACTGTCACATTACCGGTAGCTTTCCCTGTGACATTCAGAGCATTGGTTGTACCTGCATCAACAACAAGATTGCTGTCTTTTGCAGAAAGAACCTGAGTTGTCAGGGAGGCATCTTTCACACTGATGGTGCTGTTTACAGCAGTGACGCCAAGAACAGAAGAATCACCGGTAACATTCCAGGTGGAGCCGGCAAGTGCAACTGTCTGACCGGCTAACGTAGATGGAGTCAAAGTACCTGCATCAGCGCTGCCGGCAGCAGCCACTGCATGACTTCCTGCAACAGGATTGCTGTTAATGGCACCATTCCACACAGAACCATCCGTCAGAACAACAGCCGTTTTGGCGTTGCTGACATCACCAGTCCAGCTGGAGTTTTTCAGCGTGACTCGCGCACCACCATCCAGACCGTCACCCACGTTACCTTTCCAGGTGGAATCAGACAGACTTACGGTTGCTGACTGGTTTTCTGTAGTACCGGTGCTGCCAGTAGTCGTATTACCCGCAACATTTCCTTTCCAGACTGAGCCATCGGAAAGATTTATATTCAGATTACTACTCGCTTTATCGCCATCAGCATAAGCATAAGCATAAGCATAAGCATAAGCATCAGCATTACCTTCCCAATAAGAGCGGGCAACGTTCATGTTTACATTTGTTGTGGTACCGACTGAACTATTGCTTGCAGAAAGGGCCTGGATATCAGAGTAGATGGCTGAATCAGCAACAGACAAATTTAAATTTTGCGTTGCTGAACCTGTTCCTTGTGCCGAAGCAGAGGCATAAATTGTTTGTTTATTATTAGCCGCCCCAATTACTGAGCCATCCTTAATCTTCAGGTTGACTGTATGAGTACCCGTCTTATTCCCGGCAGTAACTATTGCCTCAATCCGACCATTAATAATATTTGAGCCAGCAAGGGTAATGTTGTCTGTTGCATCACCGTTAAAACCATCCAATACGCTACCCTTTTGAGCAAAAATTGCCTTAGAGCTGTTGCTCGAATCATTTTTACCTTGAGCATTTATGGTTGTGCCATTGAGCGTTACATTATTTCCCTGGGTCCCTTCCAGAGATATCCCTGTCGCACTACCTTTTTCATTTTTTGCAACGAAATTACCGCCATTAACAACAACATCGCCAGTTGAATCAATGACCATTGCAGTCCGGACATAGGTGCCTTCACCTTGAGCTGTGATGGTGGAGCCTGTAGCATTAATCACAACATTTTTGTCACCGCTAACTTTTACACCTTCAGCGAATTTGTTTTCTGCCGTTGATTCAGCAGTAATATCATGACCAGCAAAAGCAACATTAAGGTCTTCATCTGCCGCATTAATTGTTACGGCTGTAATCTGTTTGTCTGCTGTATTGTTAATAACAACATCTTGATCCAGAGTCGTCTTATCTTTATTCAGCGTAACCGAATCAGTTGATACCGCGTTATCAGCAGCGAATGCTGGTGCAGAAAGAGCCATAACAATAGCTGTCGCTAATGCGCTGCGGTAAAATGCCTTACTGTTTTTCATGAAGAAATTCTCCATTCTGGTAACTAATTTCAATTTCCCACTTATTTATATTTATGCAGAGATAAAGCCTGCGTCCCTGCATTTACCACCACGGAATACCTGTTGGTATTTCCGTTTTCACGCAATGTCATGGCATTCGTTTTTTCCAATGCATTTCCATCACCGTGAAATTTATTGCTGCTCAGCAGCAGGGCTTCCCGCAATGACATGCTGTCCGGTATTCCCCAACGCTTTTTTAGCGACTGCTCGGCAAGCCATATCTGTCTTATCCCCGTTTTGAGAAACTGCGCACTGTATTCCCAGCTGTGTCCGGCAAGAAGCAACGACAACACCTTCTTTTGCTTTTCCGGGAAGCGTTCTGACATGACGATTGTCTTTGTGCGGTTATTCACCTCTTTCATAAAGACAGAGTAACTGTCCATAACTGGCAAAATTTCTGCATGTTTCAGCCCTGAAAACCCACCAGAGGCATTTGCAATACTGATGACACGCTCTACTGACATTCCTGGTTTCAGTAACCTCAGGTTTTTGAGAACGCCAGAAATACTCACATCCGGTGGCAGAAAAAAGGGCGCGACGCACAACACCACCACGAATGAGTGATCCCGATAAAATCGGAACCACATTTCAGCGCATTCGGCAGGTCGCCCTGCCGATATCACGACACTCTGTGGCCTATGCCGCAATTTATTGCGTAACTCCTCTTCTGTTCTGATGCAGGTAACATTGCCGACAGAACCGGTTGATAGAGCTGCGAACTGCGCTGGTACAATTCCTGAGGGACAGAAAAGAACGAAACGCATCCTTCCCTCACAGATGTCAGTACGCCAGCACGCTGTACAGGCTGTACAGCGTGCCTCCCAATCCTGCAGCCCAGAGCAGTAGAAATATTTTGGCTCCTACACTGTAGCGAGTCCGTATGCGCCGCAGTGGGTGGTAGTAACAACGCTGCTGTGTCATAACAATCCTGGTCTTTTTTTAGATATATTTTTTCTTTGTCCGGAAAGTACTTTTCCGGAAATGGCGTCAGAATTTATTGATTCACCAACGGCAACTTTCTCTGGATAAAGGATTCCGGATACCATGTTCTGCACATACTGAGTGAGTCGATGAGCGGAATGTTGTCCGATATATTTTGCATGTAGCCGTATATTCCGTTTCACTCTGCTGTCACCGCATCCCGTATAGAGCAGCCTGAAATCGCTCAGTGTTCCCAGTCCAAGTTTCATTAAAGCCCGTGTGGCAATCGCATGCAGGGTCTTTGAACTGCGTTGTTCATAACGGGCAATCTCACTGAAACTCATGCCCTGCATCAGAATCTTAAGCACGCTTAACTCCCGTGCAGTCAGGAGCCAGAAATCACTCATATCGCCGGGCAAAGGACGTAGTAACCAGCGGATAATTTGATTCTGATAACGACTCGCTGTCAGCATGGTGCCGATGCGTGGGAAGCCGTTATACAGACTTGCAGCAGGAGCATTATCGAACCAGTCGGAGTCACCGGTCAGGCAGACCTGCCATTGCCCGGCATCACTCCGCAAGCGGACAAGACAAGCCAGAAGAACTAACTCCCCCGAAGGAAGCGAAGGGATATCAGCCAACAGGTAGCCACAGGAGGTCTTTAAAACGAATTCAACCTCTGTAGTGACGTTGCTGTACACCCGCACGATATACCTGTCCGCTGGGATGAGAGACTCCAGTGCCAGCCTGGTAAACTGACAGGCACTGATAATAACCAGGGGCTTCTTCATTCAGACTCGTCCACGCCATAGCTACAAAACCTGACATTTTGATTCAAAATGTCAGGTTTGGTTTAATTGCCTGAATATTTAATTTTCTTGGAATATAAATCTAATTTGTTTGATTTTTATTGTTTTTAATTTTGTGTTATTTAACAATGTGGGTGAAAGTTAATCACTGGTATGACCTTGGTGGTTAATCATTTCAAATCATGGGGTTATTTTACTTTAGCGAGAAATATCAACATGTTATGTGTTTTATTTAATTGAATGGGCTGTTTTTTTATGGAAGAATTGAGGAAAACGTAGGAATCTGACATTTTGAATCAGAAGGTACTGTTTTAACGAGGCTTTTTTTTCCACACCCCTTTAAATCGAGCAGCATTACTGGCTGTGTATCTGACAGTATGCTGGATATTTCGATGACCCAGATAATCCTGAAGTAGTCGGGTATCGACACCATTGTCAGCCAGAGCAAAACCACAGGCATGACGTAACATATGAGGATGTGCTTTTACAGCTAATCCTGCACGTTTTCCAGCCTCACGAATGATAGAAAAAAATGTTGTCTGCTGATAGGGCGGCGTTTCCGGGAGAGAAAAAGCCAGTCTCCTTCAACTCCATTTTCAATTAACTTCCTCTGCTTAAGCCACAACTTGATCAAATTATATTCATCAGGAAGAAGAGGATGTGTTGTCGAGAAGCCATTTTTAATACGCCGGATATTAAGTTGTTTTCCTGATGCATCAATATCGGATAAACGTAAATCAAGAAGTTCACTGGCCCTAAAACCGTGAATGAAAGCCATCATAATCAGACAGCGATTTCTTTCAGGAAAGGACATGCTCTGGGCTGCATCCATCAGCCTGTAGACTTCATCCTGTGTGAGATATTTTCTCGTCATACGCCACCGTGTACAGTTGTAAAAAAAAGAGGCACACCCAGATAAGTGTGCCTGCAATCAGAACGTTATCGATGTAATTTCATTATCTCATTAATAAGATTTTTTGAATAGTAGTTCTACGCAATAGATTAAATATGAAATATTTATTGTGCGGTTTTTCTACAGCTCATTTTTAATGCGCGATTTTTTCTACTATAATGTGAAAAAATAAATATTAAAACTATGAGTGACAGGTCGTGTGGGATGTGTATTACGTCTAATGTTTTAGTAATTTTTTATTAGTTCTGAGATATTTAATATCATTTCCTGTGAGATTGTCTTGTTGTGTATCTAATTGATTTTACTTTTGTTTTTTTTGATGCATAAATTTGGAGGATAGAAAGTAAGATTAGCTTAATATCAATGATATGAATTTATAAATACATATTGTTGCAAGGTGTTCTTTACTTTTTTGGTCGTTAGTAAATCATTGTTAATGGGTTCTGCTCATAAATTAAAAATATTCATTTAAATGATTTTTACTTTTTGTATATCTCAATTTGTTTATTTTGCATTCATTTGATGGAGAGTATTCCAATACTTTTTGTTTTTTGCAAAAAATTATTAACAGTTTTTTATTATCAATTGATGATGAATGTAAACTAAAATGTTAGCGAAGCGATAATCTTGTGCTAAAAAATATTTAAGCATGATGATTAATTAAAGAAGAGTAAAAATAAATCGCTGCTAATAAATTATACGAACCGTGTTTAAAGCTCCATGTGGTTTTGGTCTGACTTATTTTTGTACTCGTTACAAGTACCCTTTTCGTATATGCTAACCGTGAGCGGGAATGAACAGGTAACCATAGCCAGGAACATTAGCGGCGTAATTCTTAAGCTGAGTGGCATTTCACCTGCGGTTTATCAGTGCATTCATAGCACCTTCATCAACCAGATTGAACGAGTCAGCTTAGAATTTGCTGGCGAGATTGTCACGATGAAGCATGAGAGTTACCTCAGTGTTTTATATAAGGATTCGGTCCTCATAGTAGAACGGTAACTCTCAATCTGATCGGTTCCTGAGTCAGTTCACATCACGACTCATTTTTTCGCTCTCACCGGCATCCCATTTGCCACAAAATATCCCGCCGTGCTCCTCGGCAACGCTTCCTTCCCACGAATCATATCCGCTATTTTCTCGCCAATCATAATGGTCGTGGCGTTCAAATTGCCGGTGATAATTTGCGGCATAATTGACGCATCCACCACGCGCAGGCCTTCCAGCCCGTGTACGCGGCCTTCGCCGTCAACCACAGCCATCTCGTCATAACCCATTTTGCAGGTACCGCACGGATGAAACGCGGTTTCGGCGTGGTTACGCACGAACTCATCGAGCTGCTCATCCGTCTGGCATTCGACACCAGGGCTGATTTCGCGGCCACGGTATTGATCCAGCGCGGGTTGATGCATGATCTCGCGGGTGATGCGAATTGCGTCGCGGAACTCCTGCCAGTCCTGCTCGTGCGACATGTAGTTAAACAGAATTCCCGGATGCTGGTGCGGGTCGCGGGATTTAATCCGCACATGCCCACGGCTTGGCGAGCGCATCGATCCGACATGGCATTGGAAGCCGTGCTCTTTCACTGCGTTCGAGCCGTTATAGTTAATCGCCACTGGCAGGAAATGGTACTGAATATTCGGCCACGCAAATTCCTCACGGCTGCGAATAAATCCGCCTGCTTCAAAGTGGTTGCTGGCACCAACGCCGGTGCCGCCAAACAGCCACTCCGCACCGATTCTCGGCTGATTCCACCACTGCAGGGCAGGGTAGAGGGAAACCGGTTCTTTGCACTCGTATTGCAGATACATCTCCAGGTGATCCTGAAGATTTTCGCCGACGCCGGGTAATTCATGCACCAGCGGAATATCAAACTCCGCCAGCAGTTCAGCGTTGCCGACGCCGGAGCGTTGCAGGATCTGCGGTGAAGCAATCGCGCCTGCACATAACAGCACTTCTTTATTCGCCGCCGCGCGGGTCGGAATGGTGCTGTCGCCTTCCAGCCACTCGACGCCCACCGCGCGTTTGCCGTCAAAAATGATGTGATCGGTCATGGCGTGAGTACGAATGGTCAGGTTAGGGCGCGATTTGGCCTGATCGAGATAGCCACGCGCGGTGCTGGCGCGACGGCCATGCGGCGTGACGGTGCGATCCATCGGGCCAAAACCTTCCTGCTGATAGCCGTTGAGATCGTCCGTGCGCGGGTAGCCTGCCTGCATGCCCGCTTCAATCATCGCTTCAAACAGCGGATTGACGCCGGGTTTGGAGGTGGTGACGCTCACCGGGCCATCGCCACCGTGGTAATCGTTCTCGCCCACATCGCGAGTCTCGGCCTTGCGGTAGTAGGGCAGGCAGTCGAGATAACTCCAGTTCTCCAGACCAGGTTCTTGTGCCCAGTTATCGAGATCCAGCGCATTGCCACGGATGTAGCACATACCATTGATCAGCGATGAACCGCCCAGACCTTTGCCGCGTCCGCACTCCATGCGGCGGTTGTTCATAAACGGTTCGGGTTCCGTCTCATAGGCCCAGTTGTAGCGTTTGCCCTGTAGCGGGAACGCCAGCGCGGCGGGCATCTGGGTGCGGAAGTCAAAGCGATAGTCCGGGCCGCCTGCTTCAAGCAACAGCACGGTTGTGTTCGGATCTTCAGTCAGACGGGTAGCGAGAACGTTGCCGGCTGAGCCGGCACCAATAATGATGTAGTCAAATTGCAAATAAACCTCCTGGTTAGAATATGGACTGGAATTTAGCCATCTCAACCTGGATGGACTTCACCTGGGTGTAACTCTGGAGCGTCATCACGCCGTTCTCGCGACCAATGCCGGAGTGTTTGTAGCCGCCAACGGGCATCTCTGCCGGGGATTCGCCCCAGGTGTTGATCCAGCAAATACCCGCTTCCAGCTGATGAATGACGCGATGCGCGAGGTTCAGGTCCGCCGTCACGATACCCGCCGCCAGACCGTAGTCGGTATCGTTAGCGCGGCGAATGACTTCCTCTTCCGACTCGTAGGTCAGAATGGACATCACCGGCCCGAAAATCTCTTCGCGCACAATGGTCATATCGTCGCTGCAATCGGTGAACACGGTCGGTGCAACCCATGCGCCGTTATCGAAGCTATCCCCCTTCAGTACATCGCCGCCGCACAGTACGCGCGCGCCTTCCTCTTTGCCTTTGGCGATGTAACGCAGCACGTTATCGCGATGCGGGAAGCTGACCAGCGGGCCAAAGTTAGTTTGCGGATCGAAAACGTCGCCCGCGCGAATGCGCTCAACGCGCGCCAGAATCTTTTGTTCAAATGCGGCTTTGCATTTCGTCGGAACGAAGACGCGAGTGCCGTTGGTACACACCTGACCGGAGCTGAAGAAATTCGCCATCATGGCGATATCGGCGGCGAGATCGAGATCCGCATCGTCAAAAACGATCAGCGGTGATTTACCGCCCAGCTCCATGGTCACTTCTTTCAGGGAAGAGGCCGCCGAGTTAGCCATCACTTTTTTGCCGCTGGCGACACCGCCGGTAAATGACACTTTGGCAATGCCCGGATGATCGGTCAGATATTGCCCGGTCTCCGCGCCCACGCCCGGCAACACGTTAAATACACCGTCCGGCAGGCCCGCTTCGCTGTAAATTTCAGCCAGCTTTAACGCGGTAAGCGGGGTGGCTTCGCTCGGTTTGAAGATCATCGCGTTACCCGCCGCCAGCGCGGGGGCGGATTTCCACAAAGCAATCTGGATCGGGTAGTTCCATGCGCCAATCCCCGCCACCACACCCAGCGGTTCGCGGCGGGTATAAACAAATGACGTCTCACGCAACGGGATCTGGCTGCCTTCCAGCGCCGGGATCAGCCCGGCATAGTACTCCAGCACGTCCGCACCGGTAACGATATCGACGGTTGAGGTTTCCGAATATGCTTTTCCGGTGTCGAGAGTTTCCAGTTTTGCGAGTTCGTCATTGCGTTCACGCAGAATATCAACGGCCCGACGCAGAATACGCGAGCGCTCCATAGCGGTCATCGCCGCCCAGATTTTTTGCCCTTGTTGGGCACTCTTCACGGCGCGATCGACATCCTCACGCCCGGCGGCCTGCACGGTCGCCAGCACGTTACCGTTGGCCGGGTTAATGGTCTCGAAGGTGCGACCGCTGGTGGCGGAGGTATAACCACCATGTATATAAAGCTGCTGTTCTGCCATTCGGGACATCACGTCTCCTCGGTTAATCGGTGGGTAAATGCTGAGTAATAAAGTGACGGGTCAGCGAGTGTGCGAGAGGTTTATCCAGCGGTTTGCCGCTCAGTGCCGCGCGCAGCCATAATCCGTCAATTAGCGCGGCAAGGCCGTAGCCCGCTTCCTGTGCCTGTTGGCGCGGTAACTCGCGGCGAAATTCGCTCACCAGATTCGACAATAAGCGGCGGCTACTGACCTGCTGCAAGCGATAGAGCATCGGCTGATGCATACTGCTGGCCCAGAAGGCCAGCCAGGCTTTCATCGCCGCACTGCTCACCTGGGTTTCATCGAAGTTTCCGCCAACAATCGCCTGTAATCGCAGCTCTGCAGTGCCCTGCGGAAGTGCATGTAATCGATTCAAAACCGCGTCACGCAGCTGACTGGTGATATCGCGCATGGTTGCTTCCAGCAGACCATTTTTGTCCCTGAAATAGTGGCTGATGATCCCCGTAGAAACGCCTGCACGGCGGGCGATCTGCGCGATCGTTGCATCGTGCATGCCCACTTCATTTATTGCTTCCAGCGTGGCGTCGATCAGTTGTCTGCGCCGGATCGACTGCATTCCCAATTTGGGCATTTTCGCCACTCCATTCATCAGCGTTGTTTATCTATTAAAGCGGTTATTGATTGGACGTTCAATATAAAATGTGTCTTAATTGTTACTAATTTGATTTTAAATGGTAACAATAACAGTGGGGATACTGGATGACAGACCTTTCACACAGCAGGGAAAAGGACAAAATCAATCCGGTGGTGTTTTACACTTCCGCCGGACTGATTTTGTTGTTTTCCCTGACAACGATTCTGTTTCGCGACTTCTCGGCCCTGTGGATTGGCCGCACGCTGGACTGGGTCTCTAAAACCTTCGGTTGGTACTATCTGCTGGCGGCAACGCTCTATATTGTCTTTGTGGTCTGTATCGCTTGTTCGCGTTTTGGTTCGGTGAAGCTCGGGCCAGAACAATCAAAACCGGAATTCAGTCTGCTGAGTTGGGCGGCGATGCTGTTTGCTGCCGGGATCGGTATCGACCTGATGTTCTTCTCCGTAGCCGAACCGGTAACGCAGTATATGCAGCCGCCGGAAGGCGCGGGTCAGACGATTGAGGCCGCGCGTCAGGCGATGGTCTGGACGCTGTTTCACTACGGCTTAACCGGCTGGTCGATGTATGCGCTGATGGGCATGGCGCTCGGATACTTTAGCTATCGTTATAATTTGCCGCTCACCATCCGCTCAGCGCTGTACCCGATCTTCGGTAAACGGATTAACGGGCCGATAGGTCACTCAGTGGATATTGCAGCGGTGATCGGCACCATCTTCGGTATTGCCACTACGCTCGGTATTGGTGTGGTGCAGCTTAACTATGGCTTGAGCGTACTGTTTGATATTCCCGATTCAATGGCGGCGAAAGCGGCACTGATCGCCTTGTCGGTGATCATCGCAACGATCTCTGTCACCTCCGGTGTCGATAAGGGCATTCGCGTGTTATCGGAACTTAACGTTGCGCTGGCGCTGGGGTTGATCCTGTTTGTGCTGTTTATGGGCGACACCTCGTTCCTGCTTAATGCACTGGTGCTGAATGTTGGCGACTATGTGAATCGCTTTATGGGCATGACGCTCAACAGTTTTGCCTTCGACCGTCCGGTTGAGTGGATGAATAACTGGACGCTCTTCTTCTGGGCATGGTGGGTGGCATGGTCGCCGTTTGTCGGCTTGTTCCTGGCGCGTATCTCGCGTGGGCGTACCATTCGCCAGTTCGTGCTGGGCACGTTGATTATTCCGTTTACCTTCACGCTGTTATGGCTCTCGGTATTCGGCAATAGCGCGCTGTATGAAATCATCCACGGCGGCGCGGCATTTGCCGAGGAAGCGATGGTCCATCCGGAGCGCGGCTTCTACAGCCTGCTGGCGCAGTATCCGGCGTTTACCTTTAGCGCCTCCGTCGCCACCATTACTGGCCTGCTGTTTTATGTGACCTCGGCGGACTCCGGTGCGCTGGTGCTGGGGAATTTCACCTCGCAGCTTAAAGATATCAACAGCGACGCCCCCGGCTGGCTGCGCGTCTTCTGGTCGGTGGCGATTGGTCTGCTGACGCTCGGCATGCTGATGACCAACGGGATATCCGCGCTGCAAAACACCACGGTAATCATGGGGCTGCCGTTCAGCTTTGTGATCTTCTTCGTGATGGCGGGGTTGTATAAATCTCTGAAGGTAGAAGATTACCGCCGTGAAAGTGCCAACCGCGATACCGCGCCGCGACCGCTGGGGCTTCAGGATCGCCTGAGCTGGAAAAAACGTCTCTCGCGCCTGATGAATTATCCGGGCACGCGTTACACTAAACAGATGATGGAGACGGTCTGTTATCCGGCAATGGAAGAAGTGGCGCAGGAACTGCGGTTGCGCGGCGCGTACGTGGAGCTAAAAAACCTGCCGCCGGAAGAGGGACAACAGTTGGGGCATCTGGATTTGTTGGTGCATATGGGCGAAGAGCAAAACTTTGTCTATCAGATTTGGCCGCAGCAATATTCGGTGCCGGGCTTTACCTACCGCGCACGTAGCGGTAAATCGACCTACTACCGGCTGGAAACCTTCCTGTTAGAAGGCAGCCAGGGCAACGACCTGATGGACTACAGCAAAGAGCAGGTGATCACCGATATTCTCGACCAGTACGAGCGGCACCTTAACTTTATCCATCTCCATCGTGAAGCGCCGGGCCATAGCGTGATGTTCCCGGACGCGTGATTGTTATTGCATAAAACCGCGCCATGTCTGCATATGGCGCGGTTTCTCTTACCTCTTGATACGTTATATCTGTACAGTTAAGCCCTTAGTATCGATTGATGATTGCCAGGCAACAGATAATAAAAAGGAAAAGAACTATTGAAGCCCAAAAACTACGTTTGGACTGTTGTGAATGTTCAATAAGCTTAGTCTTATTTAATGTAAATATTGGTGCTAATTTGAAATGACGCTTTATTCATGGGAAACGCGTAGCGCAAATCAACCAAAATCAATGTAACTATTTGTTGTTTAAGGTTTAATTGTCTGTGTCTGATATTTTATTGATTGTTTTAAATATTGTTTTTATTGTCATTGTTATAATGTTGGCTATCTATTGCTGAATGGATTCAGTCTTAAGAAGCAGGTTGTTAAGGGATAGGCATAGAGTAATGACGTGTATGCATAACCAACATCTTTACTCATTATGTCATTGAATGTTGACGCTATGTGTTTATGAGGTTGAGGTATTTTCAGTTGATCTGGATTGTTAAATTCATATAATGCGCCTTTACTCATGAATGGGCGTCAATACGTAGTGGGAAATTATAAATATCGAAATAGTCCAACTACTTCTTTATTACCAAAAATGAGTATCTGAATTTTAATATTGCATTCTTGCGTGATTATCTCCTGAGTTTGACTTGTGATTACCTTTTTAAGGTATTTAGCGTAACTGTTTTTGAGCGAGCATCAGAGGTAAAGATAATCTTCTTGATAGTGATGTGGGATGTTATACGTATGGCATCGCTAATGTTTATGGTTACCCCTTATGTGTGCTCAGGAATCCACAGGTAATCACTCATACTGAACAGCGATAAAAGATAAAAGGTGTGTTCATGAATTCATGTGATTTTCGTGTTTTTCTGCAAGAGTTCGGTACAACGGTTCATTTGTCATTGCCTGGTAGCGTATCCGAGAAAGAACGACTGCTACTCAAGCTGCTGATGCAGGGAATGTCTGTAACAGAAATATCACAGTACAGAAATCGCAGTGCAAAGACCATTTCACATCAAAAGAAACAGCTCTTTGAGAAACTGGGGATTGAGAGCGATATTACTTTCTGGCGGGATATTTTCTTTCAGTACAATCCGGAGATCATATCCGCCACGGGTAATAATAGTCACAAATATATTAATGATAATCACTATCACCATATCGTCACGCCTGAAGCCATCAGTCTGGCGTTGGAAAACCACGAGTTTAAACCGTGGATCCAACCGGTTTTCTGCGCGCAGACTGGGGTACTGACAGGCTGTGAAGTGCTTGTCCGCTGGGAACATCCACAAACGGGAATGATCCCACCGGATCAGTTTATTCCTCTGGCGGAGTCATCCGGTCTTATTGTCATAATGACTCGCCAGCTGATGAAACAGACTGCGGATATTCTGATGCCGGTAAAACATTTGCTGCCGGACAATTTCCATATTGGTATCAACGTCTCGGCGGGCTGTTTTTTGGCTGCGGGATTTGAAAAAGAGTGTCTGAACCTGGTTAAGAAATTAGGTAACGATAAAATCAAGCTGGTTCTTGAGCTGACGGAACGTAATCCTATTCCGGTAACGCCAGAAGCCAGAGCGATATTTGACAGCCTTCATCAGCACAATATTACCTTTGCGCTGGATGACTTTGGTACGGGTTATGCGACCTATCGTTACTTGCAGGCGTTCCCGGTCGATTTTATTAAAATTGACAAGTCGTTTGTGCAAATGGCGAGTGTCGACGAAATCTCCGGTCATATTGTGGACAATATTGTCGAACTGGCGCGTAAGCCTGGTTTGAGTATCGTGGCGGAAGGGGTAGAAACCCAGGAGCAGGCGGATTTAATGATCGGCAAAGGCGTTCACTTTTTACAGGGCTATTTGTACTCTCCGCCAGTACCGGGTAATAAATTTATCTCTGAATGGGTAATGAAAGCAGGTGGTTGATGTAAACCGCTATTCACAGCGCATCGGGAGGTTGGCAGCGATTAATTCTCCCGATGCAGTAAATCCTGATAGATCCCCGTTAATATGCCATTTGGCGCAAATTGTTTTTTAATCCACTGCGTCACCTGACCGGTGGCAGAGTGCTGGGTTGCGAGTAACATGCGTGAATCCTGGCGCGGGTTATGGATTTGTCGGGTAATCAGCAAGGATTGCGCCATCGCCTCACGGACCATGTAATCCGGCAAAAAACCAATTCCTTCACCTAAAATCTGGCACTGACATTTGGTGTTGAAATCTGGCACCAGAATCGACTCCTGCCCATGCAGCAACCAGCCCACTTTTTTATTAATCGTATGCGCGGTGTCTTCCACCATAATATTAGGGTAGAGACGCAGCTGGCTTTCGGCGATGGGTTCCGGCACAAAGGCTAATTGGTGATCCGGGGCGATAGCAAAAGCCCAGCGAATTGCGCCAATCTCCGTGTAATCAATGCCGCCGCCGTCCAGCAGTGTGTCGGGCGCGCCGATAGCAATATTCGCCTGATTATTAATAATCGCATCCCAGACGCCGTTATACACTTCGGTCGTCACGGTAATCTGGCAGGTTGGAAACTGCTTTTTCAGTACCTGTAATAAGCGTGCGGTGTGTTTGGGCGTATAAAGCAGTTGGTTAATACAAATGCGCACCCGTGCTTCTATACCCTGCGAAATAGTATCGATGCTGCGTTTGATGGCGTGAAAATCATTCAGCAGGTCGGTAGCTTTGCGGAAAAAATAACGCCCGGACTCCGTTAACTCAATGCTTCGGGTACTGCGAGTGAACAGCACCACATCCAGCCCTGTTTCCATTCGCTTGATGGTGTAGCTAATGGCGGAAGTGGTTAAACCCAACTCTTCTGCGGCTTTACTGAAACTGCCAAAACGTGCAGCGGTAGTAAATGCCAACAGATTCTCTTCGGTAAAAATTGAGTTCATTAAACCATTCCCGCCATTATCGAATATGAATTTCTCCAGCCATGACTGTAGAGGTATCGGTTAAAGATAGATAATCATTTTTGAATAACTTTTAATACCCGTCGTTTTTGGTCGTCGCTTCGCTTAATTTTTGTCCGCCGTATTCTGAAATTATCCCCACGCAGTTACCCGCCAGAAAACCCAGTAATGTCACCGTCCAGTTCATCCCGCTGGCAAAAAATAGCGTCATGCCGAGAAAGCCCCCGGGAATAAAAGACAGTAACCAGAAACGCCCTTGCCAGACCACCACCGCCGAGAAGGGTACAGTCGTAATTACGCTCGCCCAGACCCCGGAAATCCCACTCACCGGGGCCAGCCAACCGGCAGCCAGCGCGGCGAAAAACGCCCACACCATCCCGGAATAATTAACCACCAGGCTTCTGATAAAACCCGATTTACCGCCGCCTGCGGCATAAAAACTGCAAAAGGCGACGAAGCCAATGGTTCCTAATAATTCCCATCCCTGAGAGAGCCCGACATGTGAAGACACTAACTGCCAAAGCCCTGCACAAATACCGACGGTGACACCCGTTGCCGTGAGTCCGTTCATCTTGTTCCCCTCTGGTTAGACATGGACGAAAGCTACTCTTACATGTGCAGACTATAGAGAAATAAAACCTGATTGAGTGAAAGGGTATCGGGTCAAAGAAACAAATATTGCACTACCGCACACGGCGAAAAGATTGTTGAACATCATTCAACAAAAAGGCGAAATACGGCGAATTAAATTTAAGCGGGTTCTTTTATCAGATTATCGTTGCTATTCTCAATTCATCGAAAACAGCCACAAAAACCAGGGGAATGTGAATGACTATAAAAAATCTACCTGCCGACTATTTATTGGCTGCACAACAGGGCGATATCGATAAAGTAAAAAACTGCCTTGCGCTGGGTGTCGATATTAATACCTGCGATCGTCAGGGGAAAACGGCAATTACGCTGGCAAGTTTATATCAGCAATATGCTTGCGTTCAGGCATTAATTGACGCTAGAGCGAATATTAATAAACAAGATCATACCTGTTTAAATCCTTTTTTAATTAGCTGTCTGAACGATGATTTAACGCTACTACGAATTATTTTACCGGCTAAACCCGATCTTAATTGCGTAACCCGTTTTGGCGGTGTCGGCCTGACGCCTGCCTGTGAAAAAGGCCATTTAAGTATTGTAAAAGAGCTTTTGGCAAATACGGAGATTAACGTTAACCAGACTAACCATGTTGGCTGGACACCGTTGCTGGAAGCGATTGTGCTTAACGATGGCGGGATTAAACAGCAGGCGATTGTCCAGTTATTGCTGGAACACGGTGCCAGCCCGCATCTGACCGATAAATATGGCAAAACGCCGCTGGAACTGGCGCGGGAACGGGGCTTTGAAGAGATTGCGCAGTTGCTGATCGCCGCAGGTGCATAAACCGGGAGGCTTGTTATCAACACACCAGAAAAACGGTGTGTGTGGGCGCTAACTGCGGATGCTTATTTTCTGGCGCAGCGGGGGCAAGGACAGGTTGAACAGGTCTTTGCCAGAGCGGTAAATATCGCACTCCCGGCTCGCCAGCAGTTGCTGACGCTGCTTTGTGAAGAGTACGACAATGCGCCAAACAGTTGTCGGTTGGCACTCACTCACTTTAATGGTCTGTTCCGGCATGGTGATAAGGTTCAGTTTGACGATCAAGGCATTACGATTGGTCAACATCTTAATATAGAGATGAGTCATTGCCAGCGTTGGCTGTCCCCAACCTTGCAAATGACCGCTGTGAATTTTCACCTTATCGCCTGGCAACAGTGGCACGATATTATTCATCAGCACCTGGGGGAAAATGAAACCCTGTTTAATTATCGCGGCGATAATCCGTTTTATCAGGCGTTAAATAAAGAATTACATATTAAACGACGGGCAGTTATTCAGGCAGTAAATGATAAACAAAATATCGCCTCAGCAGTCGCCAGTATGATGGGCTTAGGGATTGGCCTTACGCCATCAGCCGACGATTATTTAACAGGTCTGGCGCTTATTTTATTTATTCCCGGGCATCCGGCGGAAAAATACAAAGAGGAATTTTATCTCGGTCTGCAACGCGGCAGAAATAATACCACGTTATTAAGTGCCATCACGCTGGAAGCCGCATTACAACAACGCTGCCGGGAAAATATTCATCGTTTTATTCACAACATTATTTATGACATCCCTGGGAACGCAACTCAGGCAATAGAAAAAATTAAACATATTGGCTCCAGTTCCGGCTGCGACATGCTGTATGGCATGGCTGATGGTTGTGCGCTGAGCCAAACCTACGGAGGGAATTATGTCAGTTAAAATAGTCATTAAACCGAATACCTATTTTGATTCTGTCTCGCTGATGTCTATCTCCACGCGTGCAAATAAACTCGACGGCGTCGAGCAGGCATTTGTGGCGATGGCGACCGAAATGAACAAAGGCGTGCTGAAGAATTTAGGACTGCTGACGCCGGAGCTGGAACAGGCGAAAAACGGCGATCTGATGATTGTCATCAACGGCAAAGCGGGCGCAGACAACGAGCAGTTGCTGGTGGAGATTGAAGAACTGTTCAACAGCAAAGCGCAAAGCGGCCCGCACGAGGCGCGTTACGCCACTATTGCCAGCGCCAAAAAGCATATCCCGGAAAGTAACCTGGCGGTGATTTCGGTCAACGGTCTGTTTGCTGCTCGTGAAGCGCGTCAGGCGCTGCAAAATGGCCTCAATGTGATGCTGTTCTCCGATAACGTCTCAGTTGAAGATGAACTGGCGCTCAAACAGTTGGCCCATGAAAAAGGGCTGCTGATGATGGGGCCAGACTGCGGCACGGCGATTATCAACGGCGCGGTGCTCTGCTTTGGTAACGCCGTGCGTCGCGGCAACATCGGTATTGTTGGCGCATCCGGCACCGGCAGCCAGGAGCTGAGCGTCCGCATTCATGAATTTGGCGGCGGCGTTTCGCAACTGATCGGCACCGGCGGGCGCGACCTGAGCGAGAAAATCGGCGGCCTGATGATGCTCGACGCCATCGGGATGCTGGAAAACGATCCGCAAACTGAAATCATTGTGCTTATCTCCAAACCGCCTGCGCCTGCGGTGGCCCGCAAAGTGCTGGAACGCGCACGCGCCTGCCGCAAGCCAGTGGTGGCCTGCTTCCTCGGTCGTGGCGAAACGCCAGTGGATGAGCAGGGGCTACAGTTTGCTCGCGGCAGCAAAGAGGCGGCATTGAAAGCGGTGATGCTCTCCGGCGTGAAACAAGAACATCTCGACCTGCATACGCTTAACCAGCCGTTGATTGCGGATGTGCGTGCGCGTCTGCAACCGCAGCAGAAATACATTCGTGGTCTGTTCTGCGGCGGTACGCTGTGTGACGAAACCCTGTTCGCGGTGATGGAAAAACATGGCGATGTCTACAGCAATATCCAGCCCGATCCTGAATTCCGCCTGCAAGATATCAACCGCAGCATCAAACACACCTTCCTCGATTTTGGCGATGATGACTTCACCAACGGCAAGCCGCATCCAATGATTGACCCGACCAACCGTATCAGCCGCTTGATCGAAGAAGCGCGCGATCCAGAAGTGGCGGTGATCGTGATGGATTTTGTGCTCGGATTTGGATCGCATGAAGATCCGGTCGGTTCCACCATCGAGGCGATCAAAGAAGCGAAAGCGATCGCCGCTGCCGAAGGACGCGAGTTGATCATTCTCGCCTATGTGCTGGGCACCGATCTCGATACGCCATCATTAGAACAACAAAGCCAGATGCTGCTTGATGCCGGAGTGATTCTGGCGAGCAGCAGCACCAATACCGGATTGTTGGCGCGTGAATTTATCTGCAAAGGGGAGGAAGCCTGATGAGCCAGTCACTGTTTAGCCAACCGTTGAACGTTATTAACGTCGGTATCGCCATGTTTAGCGATGATCTGAAAAAGCAGCATGTAGAAGTGACCCAACTCGACTGGACGCCGCCGGGGCAGGGCAATATGCAGGTGGTGCAGGCACTGGATAATATTGCCGATTCGCCACTGGCAGACAAAATCACCGCCGCTAACCAGCAGGCGCTGGAGCGCATTATCCAGTCGCATCCGGTGCTGATTGGTTTTGATCAGGCGATTAACGTGGTGCCGGGCATGACGCCGAAAACCATTCTTCACGCCGGGCCGCCGGTCACCTGGGAAAAAATGTGCGGCGCGATGAAAGGCGCGGTCACCGGGGCGCTGGTATTCGAAGGGCTGGCGAAAGATCTCGACGAGGCGGCTGAACTGGCGGCCTCTGGGGAGATCACCTTCTCGCCGTGCCACGAGCACGACTGCGTGGGTTCGATGGCGGGTGTTACCTCGGCCTCGATGTTTATGCACATCGTGAAAAACAAAACCTACGGCAACATCGCTTATACCAACATGAGCGAGCAGATGGCGAAGATTTTGCGTATGGGCGCTAACGACCAGAGCGTGATCGACCGCCTCAACTGGATGCGCGATGTGCAGGGACCCATGCTGCGCGACGCGATGAAAATTATCGGCGAAATCGATCTGCGCTTAATGCTGGCGCAGGCGCTGCATATGGGCGATGAGTGTCATAACCGCAATAACGCCGGGACGACGCTGCTGATTCAGGCGCTGACGCCGGGAATTATTCAGGCAGGTTATTCCGTCGAGCAACAGCGCGAAGTGTTTGAGTTTGTCGCCAGCAGCGACTACTTCTCCGGCCCGACGTGGATGGCGGTGTGTAAAGCGGCGATGGATGCGGCGCACGGCATCGAATACAGCACCGTGGTGACCACCATGGCGCGTAACGGCGTCGAGTTCGGCCTGCGGGTTAGCGGCCTGCCGGGGCAGTGGTTTACCGGCCCGGCGCAGCAGGTCATCGGCCCGATGTTTGCCGGTTATAAGCCGGAAGATTCGGGGCTGGATATCGGCGACAGCGCCATCACCGAAACCTACGGTATCGGCGGATTTGCGATGGCGACCGCGCCCGCGATCGTCGCGCTGGTGGGTGGCACGGTGGAAGAGGCTATCGATTTCTCCCGTCAGATGCGTGAAATCACCCTTGGCGAAAACCCCAACGTCACCATTCCGCTGCTCGGTTTTATGGGCGTGCCGTCGGCAATCGACATCACCCGCGTGGGTAGCAGCGGCATTCTACCGGTGATCAACACCGCCATTGCCCATAAAGATGCGGGCGTCGGCATGATTGGCGCGGGCATTGTGCATCCACCCTTCGCCTGCTTCGAGAAAGCCATTCTCGGCTGGTGCGAACGTTACGGCGTCTGAGTTACATGTTTATGCCGGATGCGACATGAATGTCTTATCCGGCCTACGAGTGGCGCAAGAATCTGTAGGCCTGATAAGCGTAGCGCATCAGGCATTTGTCACGATTGCCGGATGCGGCGTGAACGCCTTATCCGGTCTACGAATGGCACAAGAATCTGTAGGCCTGATAAGCGTAGCGCATCAGGCAATTTGGCGTTGGTCATAACCCCATCACCCTCTGTAGCGGACATAACAACATGAAAGAACTTGTGGTCGTTGCCATTGGTGGCAACAGCATTATCAAAGATAACGCCAGCCAGTCGATTGAGCATCAGGCGGAGGCGGTGAAGGCCGTCGCCGATACGGTGCTGGAAATGCTGGCTTCCGATTACGACATTGTGCTGACCCACGGCAACGGGCCGCAGGTCGGGCTGGATTTACGCCGCGCGGAGATTGCCCACGAGCGCGAAGGGTTGCCCTTAACGCCGCTGGCGAACTGTGTGGCGGATACGCAAGGCGGCATTGGCTATCTGATCCAGCAGGCGCTGAATAACCGGCTGGCGCGTCACGGCGAGAAAAAAGCCGTCACCGTGGTGACTCAGGTGGAAGTGGATAAAAACGATCCGGGATTTGCTCATCCCACCAAGCCCATCGGCGCATTCTTTAATGACAGCCAGCGTGACGAATTACAAAAGGCAAATCCTGACTGGCGTTTTGTTGAAGATGCCGGACGGGGCTATCGCCGCGTGGTCGCCTCGCCGGAACCGAAACGTATTGTCGAAGCACCTGCCATTAAGGCGCTGATCCAACAAGGCTTTGTGGTAATTGGCGCGGGCGGCGGTGGAATTCCGGTGGTGTGCAGTGAAGCGGGGGATTACCAAAGCGTGGACGCGGTTATCGACAAAGATCTCTCTACCGCGCTACTGGCTCGCGAAATTCACGCCGACATTCTGGTGATCACCACTGGCGTCGAAAAAGTGTGTATTCACTTTGGCAAACCGCAGCAGCAGGCGCTCGATCGCGTAGATATTGCCACCATGCCCCGCTATATGCAGGAAGGACATTTCCCGCCCGGCAGCATGTTGCCAAAAATCATCGCCAGCCTGACGTTCCTGGAACAAGGCGGCAAAGAAGTGATTATCACCACGCCGGAATGCCTGCCTGCGGCGCTACGCGGCGAAACGGGCACCCATATTATTAAAACCTAAGGACGTAAGATGAAAGAAAACAATAGCCGCCGTGAATTTCTGAGCCAGAGCGGTAAGATGGTTACCGCCGCCGCGCTGTTTGGTACCTCAGTGCCGCTCGCCCATGCGGGGGTAGCTGGCACCCTAAACTGCGAAGCGAATAACACCATGAAAATCACTGACCCGCATTACTATCTCGACAACGTGCTGCTGGAAACCGGTTTTGACTACGAAAACGGCGTGGCGGTACAGACCCGCACGGCGCACCAGACCGTAGAGATTCAGAACGGCAAAATTGTTGCCCTGCGCGAGAACAAGCAGCATCCGGAGGCCACGCTGCCGCACTATGACGCAGGCGGTAAGTTGATGCTGCCCACCACCCGCGACATGCATATTCATCTCGACAAAACCTTCTACGGCGGACCGTGGCGCTCGCTCAATCGTCCGGCAGGCACCACCATCCAGGACATGATTAAGCTTGAGCAGAAAATGCTGCCGGAACTGCAACCGTACACGCAGGAACGGGCAGAAAAACTGATCGATTTATTGCAGTCGAAAGGCACCACCATTGCCCGCAGCCATTGCAATATCGAACCGGTTTCCGGCCTGAAAAATCTGCAAAATTTGCAGGCGGTTCTGGCGCGACGTCAGGCGGGCTTCGAGTGTGAAATTGTCGCCTTCCCGCAGCACGGTTTGCTGCTGTCGAAATCAGAACCCTTAATGCGCGAAGCGATGCAGGCGGGGGCGCATTACGTCGGCGGGCTGGACCCGACCAGTGTTGATGGCGCGATGGAAAAATCCCTCGACACCATGTTCCAGATTGCGCTGGACTACGACAAAGGCGTCGATATTCACCTGCACGAAACCACTCCGGCAGGTGTGGCAGCCATCAATTATATGGTTGAAACGGTAGAGAAAACGCCACAGCTGAAGGGCAAGCTGACCATCAGTCACGCCTTTGCGTTGGCAACGCTCAACGAACAACAGGTAGATGAACTGGCGCACCGGATGGCGGCGCAGCAAATTTCTATCGTCTCGACGGTGCCGATTGGCACGCTGCATATGCCGCTCAAACAGTTGCACGACAAAGGCGTAAAAGTCATGACCGGAACTGACAGCGTTATTGACCACTGGTCGCCTTACGGCTTGGGCGACATGCTGGAAAAAGCCAATCTCTACGCGCAGCTCTATATTCGCCCTAACGAACAGAATTTATCCCGCTCGCTGTTTTTAGCCACCGGTGATGTATTGCCGCTCAACGAAAAAGGCGAGCACGTGTGGCCAAAAGCGCAGGATGACGCCAGTTTTGTGCTGGTGGACGCCTCCTGTTCCGCCGAGGCGGTGGCGCGTATTTCGCCGAGAACGGCGACGTTCCATAAAGGGCAACTGGTGTGGGGAAGTGTGGCTGGTTGATACGAACTTGATATGTCTGCAACGGTGAACAGTAAGAGATTTAAGCCCCAGGGAGTGGGGCGGCAATGGTTTGCTAATGAATCATCCTGAACTTTATAATCTCCAGGCATAATTTCCAGGGGGTTATTTGAGAGAAATACACAAAAGTGAGTTTTAACAAAGATATTTATCAAGCCATAAATGTGACCTGCTTCGGATAAAAAGATTAAACATAGAAAACCAATGATCCTCTTGCTGATGGTTACCAACAGTAATTAAGATGTGATTTGTTTTTCCGTAATCGCGAAAATATTCTCATGACCATAAAAGAAAAAATCTTACAAAAATATCCCCATGCTTCCTTTTGTACTTTTGGCGATTCAGCAGCGTTGGTCGATCACCTCGCAACGTTGATTGCGACTGGTGTTAAAACTGCTTCCTGTGGTTCGCTGGCGGGATGTATTGAAGACAACACATTTCCGATGATTGGTGAGTATAAGATTGTAGAAAATAGCCGTGGTGAGCCTGTCTGTGTTATCAGAGTTATTGGCCTGCATTTACTGCGCTTTTCTGATGTCACCGCAGAGCTAGCCCGTAAGGAAGGTGAAGGTGACCTCAGTCTTGAATATTGGCGTAATGAACACCGTCGTTTTTTCCAGGCAGAAGGAAGCTATTCACCAGAAATGGACGTTATCTTTGAAGAATATGCCCTTATTGACGTTGTGTAGATAACTATTTATCTACATGAAATAAGCTCACAAACATAAAATGTCGCTAATTTTGTTTATATTGCTATTTTTTGCGTGATGAATGTCACACTTATTGTTGCTGCCCGTTTTGTCCATATTTATAACCATATTTTTAATAGCTGCCTGAAATAGGGCTGTTTATTCTGCATAAAAATATTCGAAAATTCTTATTCTCTCCAGCGCGCTAATTTGGGCGAACACTTCCTGACTACCCTGCAATGAGGCTGAAATGATGAATAAACGTTTTGTTATCAATATGGTGTCTTCGCTGTTATTAGGCGCTGCGCTAATTTCTGCGCCGCTCCAGGCAGCGGAAAAAGTCGTGGTGAATATCTCTAAAGTCGATGGTATGCCGTGGTTTAATCGCATGGGCGAAGGTGTGGTGGAGGCGGGTAAAGCCTTTGGTGTTAATGCGTCACAGGTGGGGCCTTCAAGTACTGATGCTCCGCAACAGGTTAAAATTATTGAGGATTTAATCGCCCGTAAGGTTAATGCAATTACTATCGTGCCAAACGATGCCAACGTGCTGGAACCGGTATTCAAAAAAGCGCGAGATGCCGGGATTGTGGTTCTGACCAACGAATCTCCCGGTCAGCCAAGTGCTAACTGGGATATCGAAATCATTGATAACGAAAAATTTGCCGCTGAATATGTTGAGCATATGGCGAAACGCATGGGTGGCAAGGGCGGTTATGTGATTTACGTGGGTAGTTTGACCGTGCCGCAGCATAACTTATGGGCTGACTTGCTGGTGAAATACCAGAAAGAGCATTACCCGGATATGCATGAAGTTACCCGCCGCATGCCGGTTGCCGAGAGTGTGGATGACTCACGTCGTACCACACTGGACCTGATGAAAACCTATCCTGACTTGAAAGCGGTTGTCTCCTTTGGTTCAAACGGTCCGATTGGCGCGGGACGTGCGGTGAAAGAGAAACGGGCGAAAAATAAAGTCGCAGTCTATGGCATGATGATCCCTTCACAGGCGGCATCACTGATTAAAAGTGGTGATATCACCGAAGGGATTACTTACGATCCGGCCTCTGCAGGTTACGCACTCGCAGCCGTCGCCAGCACGTTGCTGAAGGGTGAAGAGATCAAACCTGGATTAGAAATGCAGAATCTGGGTAAGGCCGACGTAGATATGGATAAGCGAATTATCCGTTTCCATAAGGTATTACTGGTCAACAAAGACAATATCGACTCACTTTATTAATCCATTTCTTCGGGGCGAAAGCCCCGATTCTTATTGCCAGGGGATGCTATGGAAACCTTCCTTTCCCTTCGTCATATCAACAAAACGTTTCATGCCACGCGAGCGCTGCGCGATGTTTCTCTCGACTTTATGTCGGGTGAGGTGCACTGCCTTGCCGGGCAAAACGGCTGTGGTAAATCGACGTTGATTAAAATTATGTCCGGTGTTTATCGCCCGGATGAGGGGGCGGAAATTACGCTTGGTGGGAAAAACTGGTCAAAGCTGACACCCGCCGCTTCGGTGGCGCAGGGGATTCAGGTGATTTATCAGGACCTCTCTTTATTTCCTAACCTGAGTGTCTGGGAGAATATCGCCGTGAATCACTATCACCACGGTCTGTTTGTTAACCGACGTCGTCTGCGTGAGGTGGCGCAGGCGGCAATGACCAGTATTAACGTCACATTGCCATTGGATACGCTCGTTTCTGAGCTTTCAATTGCCCGCTGTCAGCTGGTGGCAATTTGCCGTGCACTGGCGCAGGACGCACGGTTGATCGTGATGGATGAACCAACCGCTTCGCTGACCCATCAGGAAGTGCAAGGGTTATTACAGGTGGTGCATCAATTGCGGGAACGCGGGATCTGCGTGGTCTTCGTCAGTCATCGTCTGGAAGAAGTGATGGAAGTTTCCGACCGTATTTCAGTGCTGAAAGATGGTGAGCTGGTCGGGACCTTTCCGGCCGCAGAGATGACCACAAAACAACTCAGTTTTCTGATGACCGGCCAGGCGTTCGAATATCAGGTGCGAGAGTTGTGGCAGGGAAAATCCAGCACCCCGGTGCTGGAGGTGCGTCATTTAAGTCGTCATGGGGAATATCAAAATATTAACTTGCGGGTGGAAGCGGGCGAAGTGGTGTCGATTGTTGGCCTGCTTGGTACGGGGCGCACGGAATTATGTCTGAGTCTGTTTGGTATGACCCGACCGGATGCTGGAGAGATCCTCATCAACGGTCAGCCGGTTACACTGCATAGTAACCAGGACGCCATCCGCCACGGTATTGGTTATGTTTCGGAAGATCGCATGTCGCGCGGTTTGGTGATGGCGCAATCTATTGAAGACAACATCATTAGCACTGTTTTTCACAAGGTAAAAGATCGCTTCGGCTTTCTGAGTGAAGCTAAAGTGCGTGACCTGGTGGACAGGCTAATCAAGGCATTGACCATCAAAGTCTCTGACCCACATCTCCCGGTGAATACGCTTTCCGGGGGTAACGCGCAGCGAGTATCGATCGCCAAATGGCTGGCGATTGGGCCACGACTGTTGATTCTCGATAGCCCGACTGTCGGTGTTGATATCGCCAACAAAGCAGGAATATACGGCATTATCAGCGATCTGGCGGCTCATGGCATTGCGGTATTGATGATCTGCGATGAAATTGAAGAAGCGTGGTATCAAAGCCACCGGATTTTGGTAATGCAGAAAGGTCAGATCACCCATAGCTTCCTGCCTGACAGCAGTTCTCAGGCCAGGATTGCGGAGGTGGTAAATGGCTGAACTGAAAAAACGCCATGAATTCTGGCTGGCATTACTGATTGTGGTGCTGTTTGTTGGCCTTGCCTGGCGCAGCGACGAGTTTCTGACATTCGGTAATTTGTACGATCTCGCCAA
>ERZ772818.37-NODE-37-length-123805-cov-28.377172_pt1 | contig 123805 bp, 108 predicted proteins | sample MGYA00580837_ERZ772818 | MGnify/ENA primary metagenome ERZ772818 (study PRJEB29015, sample SAMEA2737671) | human gut metagenome | biome: human gut; feature: human-associated habitat; material: faeces | place: China | collected 2012 ...
GCCCTAAGTAAAAATTCTATATTCTGTTAGCAAAAAATCAGTTCTGCATTAACGACTTCCTCCGCCTGTGCTTTTAGACTACTCATGTGCTGTACCCAAGCAAGCTGTTGGGTTGACTTATCCGGAGCCGGATTTTTCTCCAGAAGTTCAGTCATTATCTGTTCCACTCTACGGTGAGCAGTTTCGTCAATTTCCCATAAATGCGGAAATAATGTCTCTGTTAGAATCATGTCATCTAAGAGTATTGGATTATTTTCCGCAAGAAACGCCCTGCGCATCTTGCCATATTTTCCAAGCGGTTTATCACTTGTGTTGCTCAACTGAACATTAGGGATAAGATAATCGCCGCAACGAGTATAAGTCAAATTCTGTACCATAGTCACTCCTCCAATCCGTTTTTTCTTTCGCCTTCATTGTAATGGATGTTCCCACAAAAGTGAAGTTTGTAGACCGGTTGCTTCGAGTGCAACACATATCTTCTGATAAATTTTTCGTGACGGTCTGCGATTACCTTCTTCGATTTTATAGTAGTAGCTTGGTACAATCCCTACCTGTTCTGCAAAAGCCTTCTGTGACAGCTTCAGAGCCGTTCTAACGCTCTTTAGCACTTCGGTATAGGGTACGGCAAGGAAGCGAGAAAAATCATCATAAAGCAAGGACGCTTCGATTTCCAGAACATCCGCCAGTTTGACAGCTACATCGTAAGGGATGGGATGCTTTCCGTTTTCATACATTACAACAGTCGCTGGCACAATATCCTGCTTTTCCGCCAACTGCCTTGTTGTCATCTGTTTCCGCTGACGGTAGTACTTGAGATTGTCGCTCGGTAAGTTGGTCTTTGGCTTTTTCTCAAAAGGTATCGTTAAATGGAGTAACAGCTTGCCTTGATGAAATTCACACAGCGATGTGTGATTGAAAATACCATTGCAAAAATGATGTGATACTTACACATCCATTTTGTATGTGCTAAAGAGTTTGCTTTATTAGCCATTATAATCACCATTCTTTCTTATTTTGATAGCTTGAACACCTTCATTATAGAAAGAATGGTGATTATTTTGTATAACATTTTTTGACACCACCCGCATAGCAGGTGGTTTTGTTGTTTTCGCTCGAATCCCTCGCTCAAACTGGCTAAAGCCAAAAGCATAAATAAAAATACACCGTTTTAACCGGTGTATTAGTGGCATCCTCCGCCACATGATGAACAATCATGTGAGCAACTTGATTGTTGCATTTGTTCTTCATGACGAAGTGTATTTACGCCAAGTCCCTCAATGCATACTGTGGCATTATCTGCTAAATTCGATACTTCTACGATTGTACATGCAGGGAATGGTTCATCTACAAAGTTTTTAAATGTATTCAAGAATGCATCTTTATCCTCGATATTCTTTAAATACACTGTGAACTTCACAACATGATGAAGTTGTAAACCATAGTTTGATAAAACATCAATTACTTTATTAACAGCTGTAATTGTTTGTTCCTGAATTGTTTCTCCAAGGCCTGTTTGACCACTTAAATAAAAGAAGTCTCCCAATTGAACCATATTTGAAACACATGGTGTTCCTTCTTGTTTTCCTGCTGATTTTAAAAATATATTCATAGTTAAAATTCCTTTCTTCTTCTATTATATAGAATCTATATCATCTTCTAAAGTATTTTGCACTAAAATTTCTCTAGGCTTACTACCTCTTGAAGGACCAATGATACCATTTGCCTCTAAAACATCCATTAATCTTGCAGCTCTAGAGTATCCTACTGAAAATTTTCTTTGAATCAAAGACGTGCTCGCCTTTCTTGATGCGATCACAAAACGTTTCACTTCCTCATATAAAGGATCTGCCGTAACATTTTGTGCCTCATTACCTTGATTCTGTAGATCTTTTAATTGAATAAAGGCATCATCATATTTTGGCATGGCTTGCGATTTTACAAATGCACAAATATTATTAACTTCTTCATCCTTAATAAAGACACCCTGAATACGTCTAGGACTCGTTTCTCCATTTGGCAAATACAACATATCACCATTTCCAAGTAACCGCTCTGCTCCAGCTTGATCCAAAATCGTTCTTGAATCCACAGCTTGTGATACCGCAAAGGCAATACGACTTGGAATATTTGCCTTAATTACACCCGTAATAACATCCACGCTTGGTCTTTGTGTGGCAACAATCAAATGAATTCCTGCAGCACGTGCAAGCTGCGTTATTCTTTGAATGCTTGCTTCCACCTCTTTAGCTGCCACCAACATCAAATCAGCAAGCTCATCAATAATAATGACAATACGAGGTAAAACCTTTAAGTGTTCATCATTATGCGTTAAAACATATTCATTATATGCCGTAATATTACGAACACCTAATTCACCAAATAAATCATAACGACGATCCATCATTTCTACAATGACCTTCAACGCCTTATTGGCAAGATCTCCATCTGTAATTACTGGAGATAATAAATGTGGTACATCATTATAGGGTGTAAACTCTACTTTTTTAGGATCAATCAAAACCAATTTCACTTCATCCGGTTTTGTACGCATTAATATCGAAGAAATAATCGCGTTTACACATACTGATTTACCACTACCTGTAGCTCCTGCAATCAATAAGTGCGGCATACGATTTAATTCACCATAGACATTATATCCCATTAAATCTTTTCCTAAACAGAAAAGTAACTTTTTATCTTTCATTGAATCCGGAATTGTACGCATCAAATCCTTCATCTGAACACTTATCTTTTCAACATTTGGAATCTCAATTCCAACACTTGCCTTACCAGGAATTGGAGCTTCAATACGAATATCTTTAGCTGCAAGACCCATCTTGATGTCATTTTGTAAGTTACTGATTTTATTAACACGAACACCAAGTTCTGGCTTGATTTCAAACTTTGTTACACTCGGCCCAATATGAATCTGAACAAGATTGGCTTCGACACCAAATTCATGCAGGATTTCAATCAGTTTTTCCCCTTTTTCCTTAGCCGTAATTGTATTCGCATTGGATCTTGATTTTCTTTCCATATCCTCTAAAACATTCAATTTTGGAAGCTTATAGTTCTTAAAATCCGAATTTTCATCCCGAATATAATGCTTAGACTCCGTTTTTTCTACAACCCCTTCATTAACGACAGGCACTTCATTTCTTTCAACAACTTTTTCTTTTGGCTCATCATCCACATCCACCATAAAGCTAGGCTTTCTAGGCTCAAGATCTCCAATAATCAAAGGTTCATCATCCTTTGTTTCTTCAACGACAGGATCTGGTTGTACAGATTTTACTGGATCGGCATTGATGATTTGAAAACTCGATTCATTTGTATCTTCGTCTTCAAATATGAAATTCTTACGATCAATCGATACCGGAGTTTCCTTGACTGGTTCACTTTTCAAAACCTTTTTAGGCTTTCTTTCATATCCCACAATCTTTTCATAACCAAACATCAATATCGCAAGCACAAAAAATAATAGTACCATGACATAGGTTCCAGAATAATCGAATAATGACTGAAAAAGACATAGCAACAAAGCGCCTGCTAATCCAGAATATGTTTTCAAATGACCCATAATAATATTACCGGCATTTTTCATAACATATTCTAAGCCATAACTACCTGGATGTGGTTTAAACTCCATAATCGAAGAAATCAAACTTAAGCCAAGTGCCAAAAATAAGATTCCAAACATATAACGCTTACGAATCACAGGCTGTTCCTTATGGAAAATAAGAACTGCACACAAGGTAGCATTCAAAATAAATAATCCATTTGTCAAAGCTCCAAATAAGAATTCAAAGAAATGTTTTAAAAAAGCGCCTACAATGCCAAATTCTAAAACGGCAATAATACTAATACATATCATACAAATAAGGAAACACAAACGAAATAAGTTTGAGTGCAACCAAGACGTTTGTGTTTTCTTCTTCGTAGATTTTTTTCGTGTTGTTTTTTTTCTGGCTTTTGCCATACTTACCCCACTTTCTACTTATTTAAGTTAATTTCTAAAATAACCGGTAAAATCATCGGTCTTTTTGCGGTTTGTTTATAAAGATATTTAGAAACTTTATCACGAATCAAATTTCGTGTCTCTAAATTATCATATGTTTTATTTTCAACCGCCTCATTGATTGTGTCTTCCATAATTTTGGCAACATCCCCAGTAATATATTCGGCATCGCGCAAATAGATCAATCCACGACTCTGTACATCTGGACCATTGATGATCTTTTTCGTTTTCGCATTAATACCAATTGCCAAAATCATAACACCATCCGTACTTAATGTTTCACGATCTTTCAAGACAACACCAGCCATATCCCAGTTTTCTTTTCCATCGATCATTGTTTCATGAAGTTCTAATTCCATAGCACAAGAAACCAATTTACGATTTTCAAAAGTAGCAACCTGACCATTATCTAAAATAATGATACGGCTTGGATCATATCCCATTTCAACCGCAATCTGTGAATTCATATGCAACAGACGATATTCCCCTTTGATTGGAATATAGTATTTTGGTTTTGTAAGGAAGATCATCATCTTTAAATCTTCTTTACTAGGGTGCATACTCAAAACATTCTTGTCTAGAACAATGATTTCACCCTCTTTTTTATACATATCATTTTCCATGCTCTTGAATTCATTTTCAACACCAGGAACAACTGGACTTGCGACCACGATCACATCATCCTGATCAAATACAATCGATTCTAATTCATTGTTGGCAATATTGTTGATTGTTTTAAACAAAGACTTACCTTGTCCAGAAATGATGACCACAACATCTTTCATGGAATTATCAAAATCAGCTGGATCAATAACTAAAGATGGATCTACTTCATAGCCAATTTCCTTTAAACGATCCACTAAATCACGTAATTCCTTCGTATAGAAAACCATCTTACGATGATTTGCCATACAACAATCAATGATTTCCTGAATGCGATACACACTTTGTGTATATACACTGACAAAAACACGTTTATTTTCATGTGTTTCTAACACCTGTAAAAGCTTTGGCGAAATACGATGACTTGGAGAAGTATGGCCACTTCTTTCAGCTCCCTTACTTTCCTGCAACAATACCAATACACCTTCATTACCAAGTTCCGATATTGTTGTAAAATCAGCTCTATAAGCATCTTCTAAATCATCATAATCCTCAATGAACTCACCTGAATATACGATATATCCTTGTTCAGTACCAATCGCAAGACCAAACGTTCCAGGATATGCATGGGTAATTGGGAAGAAGACAACTCTTCTTTTTCCAATGCGTTTCTTTTCATTACGCTTAACACCATGAACACGCACACCCGTAATGTGTTCCTGTCGAATCATTTTTTGTACTTCTTTCACAGCTAGAGGCGCCGTATACACATCACAAGGGACTTGTTTTAATAAATATGGTAAAGCTCCCATAACATCATCGTGTCCATGCGTAATAAAAATACCTGCAACACGATTTTTATTTTCCACTAAATATGTAAAATCTTGAATTATAAATTCAATACCTAACGATTCTTTGTTGTCTGGAAATTTGATTCCAGCTTCAATTACGTAGATGGATTGATCCACCTCCACACAGAATAAGTTCTTTCCATCCTCATCTAAACCACCAAGGGCGAAGATACGAATTTTTTCTGTCAATGAAGGCATTTTTTCTTCTTTCATATTATCTCCTTTTAAATAGTATTATTTTTTTAAATTATATCACACAGCTACGCCATCTAAAGAGAAAGTTTTCGCATCTAAGATCTTAACTTCAACAAAATCTCCTGCTTGAATATTTTCCCCTTTAAAGTTCACTAGTTTTTGCGTATCTGTGTATCCCGAATACACATTTTCATCTTTCTTACTAGGACCATCCACAAGTACTGTCACTGTACGACCAATATAAGCTTTGTTCTTTTCTAAAGCTAAATCATTCCATGTCTTATTTAATCTAGCCAAACGTTTTCTCTTTGTCTCCATATCAATCGAATCATGCATACGACTGGCTGGTGTACCAGGTCTTGCAGAGAAAATAAACGTAAAGGCATTATCATATTTACAATAACGAACGACATCTAATGTATGTTCAAATTGTTCATCTGTTTCATTTGGGAAACCAACAATGATATCTGTTGAAACAGCAACATTTGGAATTGTATTGATGATCTTATCATATAAAGCTAAATAAGATTCTTTCGTATAACGACGACCCATTAATTTAAGTACATCATCATCTCCAGATTGTAAAGGCAAGTGAATAAACGGCATGATATTATCATACTTTGCGATAATATCAATCATTTGTTCAGAAAAATCCCAAGGATGACTTGTTGTAAAACGAACACGAGGAATTCCAATCTTAGCCACTTCCTCTAATAAAGTCGCAAAATCTTGCTCATTATCCATATCTTTACCATATGCATTTACATTTTGCCCAAGCAATGTAATTTCTTTATATCCCTCATCTTTCAATTCTTGAACTTCTTTTAAGATTTCAGACATCTTTCTAGAACGCTGTTTTCCACGAGTATAAGGAACAATACAATATGTACAGAATTTGTCACAACCATACATAATATTGACCCAAGCCTTGAATGTTCCAAAACGATGTACTGGTAGATTTTCGTAAACTTCTCCTTCTTTCGAATAGATTTTTACGACCTTTTTACCTTCAAACATACAACTATAAAGCATACTTGGAAGTTCTTGAATATTGTGTGTTCCAAACAACAAGCGTACCTGAGGATATTTTGTAAGTAAAGTTTCAACCAAGCCTTCTTCTTGCGCCATACAACCACATACGCCAATGATCAAATCTTTATTTTCGCGATATAAACGCTTAAAGTTACCAATCTCACCTAAGACTTTCTCTTCGGCATTTTGACGAATCGCACACGTATTGATGATAATGACATCACTGCCTTCAGCCGTTTCATTCGGTGTAAATCCTAGCTCATCTAAAATTCCAGCCAATGTTTCGCTATCCCGTTCATTAGCTTGACAACCATATGTTGAAATAAAATATGTTTTTCCTCTTCCCATCATACGAGCTACTTCAGGAATCGTGAAAGTATCAATACGATCAATTGTATTTGTAGTTCGTTTTTGTGCTTCTTTTAAATCGGGTAAAACCCATCCTGGTTTTTGTTTCATATGTTCTCCTTTCGAAAAAAAATGCCAAGCATTATGCTTGGCAAATGTTTTTAATTTGAATTACTGGTTGATTGCTCCAACTGGGCAAGTTCCTACGCATGAACCGCAATCGATGCAAGTTCCTTCGTCACAAACTGATTTTCCTTCATCATCTAATGAAAGAGCTCCAACAGGACATCCTCCTACACAAGCACCACATCCGATGCAAGCATCTTTATCGATATTTACTGCCATTGTCATTTCCTCCTTGTTTAATAATTTATACTCAAATTATACTATATCCTAGAAGTGAATCAAGGCAGTTTAGTAAGTGCAGGCTTACCGTAATTCATTTACCAAACTAAAAAATTGAAGTCGGGACTAAAGCCCGACATTTTTATTTTGCGTATTCCTGGGCACGTGTCTCACGAATAACATTTACTTTGATTTGACCTGGATATGTCAATTCAGATTCAATCTTATCTCGAATATCACGAGCTAATTTTACACAAGTCAAGTCATCAACGTGTTCTGGATTTACAAGTACACGAATTTCACGACCTGCCTGAATCGCAAATGCATTCGCAACACCATCAAATCCATTCGCAATCTTTTCTAAGTTTTCAAGACGGTTGATGTAAGCTTGAGCACTTTCTTTACGAGCTCCAGGTCTTGCAGCACTAATTGTATCAGCCGCAATAACCAAATGACTTGTTAAGAATTTTGGCTCTACATCACCATGGTGTGAGTGAATCGCATTCAATACAATTTCTTTTTCACCATGCTTTTTACAGAATTTGTATCCCAATTCAACATGAGATCCATCTTGTTGCTCAATATTCAATGCCTTACCAATATCATGCAATAGACCTGCACGTTTGGCAATTTGTTGATTCAATCCAAGTTCAGCTGCCATGCATCCCGCAATATAGGCAACTTCCATAGAATGCTGTAATGCATTTTGTCCATAAGAATAACGATACTTCAATGTACCAATTAATTTTACGATTTCACGATCAATTCGACCAATCCCCAATTTGAAGATAGCATCTTCTCCAGCCTTCATGATTTCTTGATCAATTTCATTCTGGTATTTCTTTACAACATCCTCAATACGTCCTGGCTGAATTCTTCCATCACGAATCAAGTGTTCTAACGCAAGTCGAGCCACTTCACGACGCACCGGATTAAAACATGTGATCGTAATCAAATCTGGTGTATCATCAATATTCAATTCAACACCAGTAGCTTGTTCAAAACAACGAATATTACGACCTTCACGGCCAATAATACGTCCCTTCATTTCTTCACCAGGTAAAGACACAACACTGACTGTTTTTTCCTGTGTTTCTTGTTGAGACATACGCTCAATAGCTAAGGCAATGATATTCTGCGCTTTTTCATTGGCAGTTGCCTTTGCCTCATCCTCTTTATCTTTGATATATGCGATTGTTTCATGTTCCATTTTCTTCTCTACAATCGCAAACAATTCTTCTCTGGCTGCCTGGCTTGACATTTTGGCAACACTTTCTAAAACAACAACTTGTTTATCAATTTCTTCTTGTAATTTCTTTTCTTTTTCGTCTAATGATGTCAGTTTGTCAGCAACACTCTTCATCTTTTCATTAATCTGACGCTCTTTTTGATTTAACGCTTCATCACGAAAATTCAAGTTATCTTCTCTACGCAACAACTTGTTCTCTAATTCCATTGATTCTTGTTTACGTTCTTTAATTTCTTTTTCAGCTTCAACACGCAAATCATGAGCCTGTGTCTTTCCGTCTAGCACAGCTTGTTTCACGCGAGAGTCTGCTTCATTTTGAGCTTCTTTTAAAATTTGTTCTGCTTTTTGCTGATTCTTATTTAAACCTGCTTTGGAAATTCCGACCATACAGCCAGATCCAATCGCAAGACCTGCGACACCAGACAAAACGATCCATAGTACATCCATACTATTTCCTCCTTTTCGTCCTTTGTTCTAGGTAAAACCAAAAATATTATACACGAAAACAGGCATAAAGTCTATCGTGTCAAATCCTAAAATAAAAGATGTTTGTCAAGACAAACACCTTAGAAAATGGCACGAACCATAAAGAAAACTAAAACAATTATACCAAGCGCAATACGATACCATCCAAACACTTTGAAATCATGCTTTTTAATATAAGACATTAAGAAGCGAATCACAAAAATAGAAACGACAAATGCTACAATCATTCCAAAGGCAAGAATAAAAAATTCCAACAAACTAAACGAGAATCCAAATTTCACTAATTTTAATAGACTCGCACCAAACATAACTGGAATCGCTAAAAAGAAAGTAAATTCGGCCGCTACAGCACGACTTACACCAATCATTAATCCACCAATGATCGTTGCTCCAGATCTTGAAGTTCCAGGTAAAACAGCTGCCACAACTTGAAATAAGCCAATAATTAGCGCATCTTTATAAGATAAGGCAGCAAGTGTATCTACACTTGGACGCATATCTTTATTACGATTTTCTACATAGATAAACGCAACCCCCACTAAAATCAACATAATCGCAACCACAAATCCATTATATAAATGTGCATCGATCCAATCATCTAATAATAAACCAATAACAGCTGCTGGAATTGTAGCCACCAAAATTTTTGACCATAAGATCCAAATGGATTTAACAGGAACATATTTTCCTTTATTATTTTTTCTAAAAGGAAATATTTTATTCCAATACAATAAAACAACCGCTAAGATTGCACCCAATTGAATCACGACAAGAAACATACTCCAGAATGAACTTGATACATTCATCGGCATAATTTCTTCCAATAAAATCATATGACCTGTTGAGCTAACAGGAAGCCATTCCGTAATTCCTTCAACAATGCCATACAATATAGATTTTAAAATCTCAATCATATTTTCCTCCATACTACAGAAAAAGCCAGGATTTACCTGGCTAATTTACTACTTTTCAACGATTTGTTTGCCGTTGTATTCGCCACAAGAGCACATCTTGTGAGCAAGTTTATATTCACCACAATTTGGACAACGAGTCAACGCTGGTTTCACCAATTTGTAATGTGTTCTACGTTTTGCTTTACGTGTTTTTGAATTTCTTCTCTGTTGAACTGCCATGCTTGCACCTCCTAGTCATCATCCAGTTTGAAATCATTTAATTTTTCCCATCGTGGATCAATTTTTGGCTCTTCTCTATCTTGATCCGATAAAAGCTGCCAACCATCTCCCTTTGGATATTGATCACGAGGTAAACGAGTGATACTCATTGGAGCCTCATATAATATCGCTTGGAAAATCTCTGGGTTAATATCGATTGTATCTTTTTTCACCACGATAATTTCCTGATCCTCTGCATCCTCTACAGGAACAAAAGAATACGTTTGTTGCGACTCCGTCTCAAATGGAACATCAATATCTTCATTTGTGATGGAATCTAGAACAACCATTGTTCCGTCCATACTCAAATCACTCGATACGAAATTCATTCCGTCAAACTCTAATGTACCCGTAACATGTACATCTGGAACAGACTTGACAGAAGTATGATGAAGCAGATCGTTTTCTTCAATCGCAATCCATTCATCGATCTCAATAATATGGTTATTTGCATTTAAGAAGTCTTTTCTATTAAATTTCACGATCTTCACCTCATGTCGCATTTGATATTATAATAAAAGTAATTCATAAAGTCAATATTTCCACAAGAAAAAGATTCTGTTATCATAATGAATATGAAAACATGCGGAATTATTACAGAATATAATCCTTTTCACCAAGGACATATTTATCATATCAAAAAAACGAAAGAATTAACACAATGTAATTGCTTAATTGCGATTGTGTCCAATCATTTTACCCAAAGAGGCTTACCTAGCCTTTTAAGTATGGAAGATAAGACTAAACTTGCTCTAGAAGCCGGTTGCAACCTTGTGATTGAACTTCCTGCTTGTTATGCAGCACAAAGTGCCGATTACTTTGCCAAATATGCAATTGAATCTTTGCATGCGTTAAATATCGATCAAATTTGTTTTGGCTCAGAAACAAACGACATTGACGCGCTAAGAGAGTATGCCAAACAAATGGAATCGACAAAAGTAGATCCATCATTAAGTATGAATCGAAATTTATATTCAAAAGACATACAGCCAAATGACATCTTAGGCATTCAATATATCAAACAATGTGACAAGTATAATATACTTCCACAATCCATTTCTCGAAAGGATGCTTTCAAAAGTGCCACACAAACACGTAAAGAATACTTTGAAGGCATTGCTCAATTTAAGGATGCCTACTTCAATCCCAATCAAACTTGGGACACTTACTATCCATATCTTAGAAAATTCTTGATTTTAACTGACACAAATATTTTATCCACCTATTTTCTAGTCAATGAAGGTATTGAATATCGCTTAAAAGAAAATGCCAAGAAATATTTGAAGTGGGAAGAGTTTCTTTTGGCATCCATTTCTAAAACATACACAAAAGCTCGAATTCAAAGAACTTGTATGTTTATTCTTCTACAAATCACAAAAGCACAGATGCAAGAAAACAATCGTTTCAATCAAGTGATCGTAGCAGGATTTGATTCAATTGGACAAGCATTTCTTAAAGACAAACAAGTCGTCACAAAATTTAAAGAGCTTCCTAAATTCCTTCAAGAAATCGAACTCAAATGTCAATATTTATCTTTTGACACATTTCAAGCTAGAAAGGTGATTTATTATGATCGCTAGTTTATGCATTTTAATCCTTGCATGTATATACATTTATTTCTTCCCCTTTATCCCAAAAAGAAAGAAACACTATACATATGCATTGCTACTTGGATGTCCTGCTCATGATGATGGAACGATGTCTTCAAGTCAAATTAAAAGATGTGATTTAGCCATAAAAGCATATCAACAAAACCTTTACGATACATTAATTATTTCCGGTTCCAATGTAAAAAATGAATTTATCGAAGCCAAAGTTATGCATGCTTATATTCAAAATAAAATGGATATTCCAACCATTCTAGAAACAAACGCAAGAAATACATTTGAGAATTTCAAATTTTCAAAAGATATTATTCAAAAACAAGATGTATTGATTTTAACATCACAAACTCACGCCAAAAGAGCTTGTGCCATTGCCAGACAATTCTTTTCAGATTATGGCTGTATGTGGTTTAAAGATTTAAAACCTAAACACATCACAAGAGAAATCGTTTCTCGTATTCTTTATATTAAAATTGAATTTTTTAAAAAAATAGGAAGGTACTAAAACACCTTCCTATTGAATTGTACGAATGACTTCATTGACACTTCGTACTTTTTTTAAGTTTGAAATTAAGTTTTGTAGATGCGCTGCATTCCTCACTGAAACCGTCAACTTAGTAGTTGCCTCTAAATTACCATCATCCACCGCAGAATCTACATGTTTTAAATAGACATTGCATTGTTGTAAAGTCGTCACAATATCACTCAACAAGTAATTTCGATCATCACTATGAATAATCAAATTCACTTCATATTGTTTTTCATCTAGACCCTCTTCCCATTGTACAGGAATTAAGCGCTTCTTTTCATTCACAATATTTGGACAATCCGCTCTATGCACCTTGACCCCTTGCCCTTTTGAAATATATCCAATAATCGAATCTCCAGGAATCGGTCTACAACAATTTGCCAAAGATACCGCAATCGTATCAACTCCAGGTACAATAACACCACAACTTGAATGTTTTGTAACATGTGCAGGCTGCTTGTTGTAAATTTTCATAATTTCTTGATCTTCAAGCATATTCGAGCGGTTTTTAACCAAACGATCCACAATCGACTGCAATGAAACACGCTTCATGGCAATACCTACATATAGATCATCCACACTCTTAAAGGATAAGGATGTTAAAATGGATTCTAATCGTTTTTGGTCCATTAATTTCGGATCTAATTTTAAACGTTTAAACTCATCTTCAAGCATCGACTGTCCTAGTTTGATACTCTCCTTACGTGATTGCTGTTCTTGTTTTTGAAGGAAAGCACGAATCTTATTACGTGCATGCCCACTCTTAACAATTTTGATCCAATCCGCACTTGGACCTACCGAATTGTTGTTTGTTAAGATATCAACAACATCCCCCGTTTTTAAAGGCGTATTTAAAGGAACAATAGCCCCGTTGACTTTAGCGCCTACTGTTTTATTTCCAACCTCCGTATGGATTCTATACGCAAAATCGATTGGACAAGAACCCGAAGGCAAGGCAATTACTTTACCTCTAGGTGTTAAACAATATACATTCGCTTCAAAAATATCTTTTTGAAGTACATTCATATATTCAAGTGGATCTTCACTTTCTTCATCAGTCATCATCGAAAAATCTCTAAACCAAGAAAGTTTATCCTCAATCTCTTTTTGTTCATACTCTGGAGTATAATTACGATTTTCTTTATACTTCCAATGCGCTGCAACACCACGCTCGGCAATCGCATCCATTTCTTCTGTACGAATTTGAATTTCAAAAATATTACCATGCTCAGGCTCTACGATCGTTGTATGCAAAGACTGATACATATTTGCTTTTGGCATCGCAATATAATCTTTAAAGCGACCTGGAATCGGTCTATATTTAGCATGGATATAACCTAGTATTTCATAACAATGCACAACGGAATCCGTAACGATTCGAATGGCCAATAAATCCAAAATTTCTTCAAAACGCTTATTTTTAGTCACCATCTTTTTATAGATACTATAAAAATGTTTTGATCGACCAAAAATACGATATTGAATATTATACTCCTGCATAATCGATTCAATATCTGAAATCATTTCGTGAACTTGTTCGTTACGATCACTTTCACGTTGTTTTACTAAATCTTTGATTTCTTCATATTTTTTATAATCTAAATACTTAAAAGAAAGATCTTCCAACTCATTTTTGATTTCACTAATACCCAAACGATGCGCAATAGGTGCATAAACACTTAATGTTTCACGGGCAATTTTCTTTTGCTTTTCCGGACGCATATACTGCAAAGTTCGCATATTGTGCAAACGGTCTGCTAGTTTAATTAAAATAACACGAATATCTTTTGCCATCGCAATAAATAATTTACGATGATTACTCGCTAAATATTCTTCTTCATCTTTAAATTTAATAGCACCAATCTTCGTAACCGCATCAACTAAAGTTGCGATTTCCTGACCAAATAATTCCGTAATTGTATCTGTCGTTACGCCTTGGCAATCTTCTACTGTATCATGCAAAAGACCTGCCGCAATCGTTTTTGGACCACAATGCATCAACGCTAACGTATTTGCTACTTGAATAACGTGAATCACATAAGGTTCTCCGCTTTTACGAAATTGTCCCTTGTGATGTTCATAGGCAAAATCATATGCCTTTTGAATCAACTCAATATTCTCTGGGCGTTTTATATATGTTTGGACATTTTCCATACACTCTTCAAAAGTTACTTGCTTTTTCTGACTCATAATTCATGCGCCCCCTTTCTTAAAATTATACTATTTATTCCCCTTCATAATGTGTTAATGCACAAACAGGGATATCTTTAAATTTTTCTCTACCTTTTAAATCATCCAATTCAATCACAAAAGCCACACCGGTAACACTAGCCTGCATGCGTTCAACCATTTTAATAATCGCTTCTACTGTACCGCCTGTAGCTAACAAATCATCGATAATAACTACTTTTTGTCCTGGTAAAATGGCATCCGCATGAACACAAAGTTCATCTTGCCCATACTCTAGATCATATGTTTCACTTACGGTTTCTCTTGGAAGCTTTCCAGGCTTTCTAACAGGTACAAAGCCAACATTATTTTCTAAAGCCACTGGCACACCAAATAAAAAGCCACGTGCTTCAGGACCAATCACAACATCTGCACCAACACTTTTCACAAAGTCATTTAATTGATCCACGCAATAACGCATTGCACTCGCATTCTGCAAAATGGGTGTCACATCTCTAAATATAATTCCTTCTTTTGGAAATCCCGGAATACTTTCTATATAATCTTTTAAATCCATACTAAACCTCTTTCTAATTGATTCCATTTTACTACTCATATACAATCTCATCAATCACAAAATTCACCTGCTTACGCCCCTGATATTGATTGATTTGAGCCGTACCTATAAAAGAATGAATCGCATTCACACTTTTTTTATACTCTACTTCACTTTGATTAAAACGCATACACTGTAAGCCAGATTCTAATGTATATTTACGATGTTTATGATTTTGAAAATCATACAACGACTTAATTTGAGGATGAATAATTTCAAAACTAGGAAAAACAAAGCCGGGACCAAAAGGTCTAAGTACATCTAAGGATTGAATGGTTTCTAAACTCAATTCATCATCCGTTATAATTAATGTTTCCTTCTTTTTCACACTATACGTATATTCCTTGATACGCGCATGAACGAAATCTTCAAACAAATCAAACTCATTTAGATTCAATGAAAAGCCTGCTGCATTTTCATGTCCACCAAACACGACAAAATGTTTGTATGGACCAAGAAATTCCATGCAGTTAAAGCCTTCAGGACTACGCATACTCGCCTTATATCCCTGTTCATTTTTAGCGAGAACAATACAAGGCTTATTAAATCTTGAACAAAGTGCACCTGCCACTAAACCTATGATTCCTTCATGAAAACTTGTATCTTCAACGATATAGATATCCTCGTTCGATTTACACTTTAATAAGGCTGTCTTTTGCATCTGATCCGACATTTGTTTACGAATCGTATTCATTTGTGTGATTTGCGAACCCAAAGTATAAATTGTTTCGTCATCATGCGCTAAAAAATATCGGACCACATTGTTGACGTTGGCAAGATTACTCAATCTTCCAATCGCATTTAATTTAGGAACCACCTGAAAACCAATACTTGTTTCATTTAAGTCACGATCTGTAGCTAAAGAAAAAATATGTTTTTCATGTGTTTCATTGATTGATCTTAATGCATTCTGAATCAAAGCTCGCGTTTGCCCTTTGACAACCATCATATCCGAAATACTCGCAAGACCTGCAAGCTGTAAAAGATAATCATCCTCTACGCCAAGTTTTCGCATACATTCATAGGCTATTCCAGATCCACATAAGGTTTCAAAGCATGGCTCCATTAAATCTGGATGTACAACAATATCACAATTCACTTCTTCATCCATTGTATGATGATCCGTAACAATCACATCCATGTCTAACTCTTTCGCCAAATCTAATGCCGGCTTACTTTTGATGCCATTATCCACTGTAATAATCAAGGAATAGCCTTTTTTATGTGCTAAACTAACGGTTGCTTCACTAAGCCCATACCCCTCTTTAATACGATCTGGAATATAAAAGCCACACTCAAGGCCTAATTTTCTTAAGCCTGACACCATGATTGTTGTTGCACTGATACCATCACAATCATAGTCTCCTGCTACAATTACTTTTTCATGATTTGAAACAGCCTTTAATATTCGTTCTTTAAAGCTTTCCATACATTTCGATTCAGAAACCGGATTTAAAAGCTGTTTACTTGTCCAATACGCCCATTTCGATGAATCTGGTTCTAAAAATTCTAATACTTTTTTTGTTAATTCTGTCATTTGTTCCATGCAAATTATTATACCATATAATAAAAATGTTCACAGACTATTAATCTGTGAACAATTCTTTTTGATATGGTATTTGAAGATGTTCATACGCTTTGGGCGTTACTATTCTTCCTCTAGGCGTACGGTTGATAAAACCAATCTGTAATAAATATGGCTCATATACATCTTCTAAAGTCATTGGCTCTTCTCCAATACTTGAAGCAATTGCTTCAAGTCCTACAGGCCCGCCTTTAAATCTTTCAATGATTCCTTTTAAATATTTATGGTCAACCGCATCTAAACCTAAATGGTCTACGCGAAGCCTGTCTAAAGCTGTCTTTGCGATTTCACTTGAAATCACGCCCTCATTATAGACTTGGGCAAAATCACGTACACGTCTGAACAAACGGTTGGCGATTCGTGGTGTACCACGCGATCTTAAAGCAATTTCTGTGACGGCATTTTTATCAATTTCTGTATTCATCACACAACTTGTACGATATACAATTTTTTCTAGATCCGTTAAATTATAGTACTCTAGCTGTGAAATAATTCCAAAGCGATCACGTAGAGGCGCGCTTAAATCACCGGCACGAGTTGTGGCTCCCACAAGCGTAAAAGGTGGTAAATTAATACGAATATTGTGTACGGTTGCCGAATCTTTACCTACCACAATATCTAGACAATAATCTTCCATAGCCGGATACAATACTTCTTCTACTTGTTTTGGCAAACGATGGATCTCATCAATAAATAAGACATCTCCCGGTTCAAGTGTTGTAAGTATAGCTGCAAGATCTCCACTTTTTTCAATGGAAGGACCACTTGCCGTCTTTAAATTTCCATGCATTTCATTGGCAAGAATATAGGCCAATGTTGTTTTTCCAAGGCCAGGAGGGCCATAGAATAGAACATGATCTAAAGCTTCATTTCGAGATCTTGCCGCATGAATAAACACATTTAGATTTTCTTTTAATTCGGATTGCCCAATATATTCATTTAAGCTTTGCGGACGTAACGTCTTTTCAAAGTTATCGCACTCTTGTAAATTTCCATCTACTTCTCTAGGCATCTATCTTATACTCCATTTCTTTTTGCGAGTAGAATCAATGCTTGTCGTAACATCTCATCTTCTCCTAATTCTGTATTTTCTAATTCCTTTTTAATTTTTGTTAATTGATTGGTCTTATACCCAAGTGATAAAAGAGCATCCTGAACTTGAGTCCATACTGGATTTGATACAGGACTATCACTCGTTTCTAAAGATACAAACTTACCTTTTAGATCCAAAACGATTTGTCCTGCCGTTTTAGCACCAATACCAGGTAATGACTTCAATCTTTTAATATCATCATTTTCAATTGCTTCAATCATTTCTTTTCCAGAACATACCGATAACATGGTCTGGGCTGTTTTTGGACCAATTCCTTTTACGTTGATCAAGCGCATAAAGACTTCATAATCCTCTTCTTTGATAAAGCCAAACAATAAGATCGCATCTTCACGAACGTGTTGATATGTATAAAGAAATAATTCTTCATTCATTTTTTGACTTAACGCATTAGCCAAATATACTTCATAGCCAACACCATGTACATCAAGTACTACACGATCATTTCGAATAATCTTTACAATTCCATTCACAAACGCAATCATTTTACACCTCAATATCAAGTTGGACTGGACAATGATCTGAACCATATATATCCGTTAAGATCTTCGCATCCACAATTTTATCTTTTAATTCCGGCGATACTAGCCAATAGTCGATTCGCCATCCTGCATTCTTTTCACGCGCCTTAAAACGATAGCTCCACCACGAATATTCTACTTTTTCCGGATATAAGCTACGATATGTATCCACAAAATAAGCTAATAGGTTTTCTTTAAAACTATCTCTTTCTTCATCTGTAAATCCAGCATTTTTATGATTTGTCTTTGGATTTTTAATATCAATTTCTTCATTGGCCACATTAAAATCGCCACAAGCCATAACCGGTTTATCCAATGATTTTAGATAGGCACTAAAAGCTTTATCCCACTTCATACGATAATCCAAACGCTTTAATCCATCCCCTGAATTTGGTGTATAAACAGTCACAACATAATATTCAGGATACTCAAGAGTTATCACTCTTCCTTCTGTATCATGTTCTTCCATATTCATCCCATAACGAATGGATAATGGTTCTTCTTTGCAGAAAATCATTGTTCCACTATACCCTTTCTTTTGAGCACTATTTATATATTGATAAGGATATAATTCACAATCCACTTCAATTTGATCGGGTTGTGCCTTAGTTTCTTGAATACAAAAAATGTCTGCATCCAACGCATAAAGAATTTCCACAAAATCCTTCTTTAAAACGGCACGAATCCCGTTTACATTCCACGAAATACATTTCATAAAAAAACACCTCAGAAGCATTATACCACACGAAAAGAAAAGGCTACACAATGTGTAACCTTAGTTTTCAATAAATTCAAATTCAAAGCCTAATAAACGTACTGTATCTCCATCTTGACATCCTGCTTCTCTTAAAGCTGTATCAATTCCAAGATAGCGCATTTTGTTGGCAAATAGATAGAAGTCTTCTTCCGTATTCAATTTATTGATGTCGAATACTCTTTCAAGTCTAGGACCTGAAACATTCCATACACCATCATCTTCTTTTTCAATAAGGATGTCTTTCTTCTTCTCTTCAAATGTATACATAACACCTGTTTCACCCGTATCTTCCGTAATTGGGAACGCAGGTGTTGTCGCAAGAAGATCTGCCGCTTTTCTAAGTACTGCATCTAAACCTTCATGGATAATTGTTGTTGTTTCATAGACTGGAATATCTGGATACTTTTCTTTAAAACGACAAACATTTTCTTGGGCATTTTCCATATCCATCTTGTTGGCAACGACAATTTGAGGTCTTTCCAATAAACGAATCTGGTAAGATTTCAATTCATTATTAATAACTTCATAATCTTTTAATGGATCTCTACCATCCTCTGCACCCATATCAATCACATGGATGATAACACGACATCTTTCAATATGGCGCAAGAATTGATGACCTAAACCTTTACCATCACTCGCTCCTTCAATAAGTCCTGGTAAATCAGCTAAGACAAAGCTTCTTCCATCACCAGTTTGAACAACCCCAACATTTGGTGTAATCGTCGTAAATGGATAGTCTCCGATTTCAGGACGAGCTTTACTTACGGCATCTAGGAATGTTGATTTTCCTACACTTGGAAATCCAACCAATCCAACATCGGCAAGTACTCTTAATTCTACAACACAATCAAATTCTTCACCCAAAACACCTTGCTCTGCATATTTAGGGGCTGTGTTGTGGCTTGATCTAAAGTGCCAGTTTCCACGACCTCCACGACCTCCATGAGCAACAACTTGGCGTTGATGTGGTTTTGTCAAATCGGCAAGCACTTGATTATTATCACTTCTTTTTACAATGGTTCCTAATGGGACTTTTACTACTTTATGTTCCCCATTGGCTCCGTGCATTTTTTTATTTTTACCTTTTTCACCCGGAGTTGCGATAATTTTACGATGATAACGCAAATCTAATAGAGTTGTCATACCTGGATCTGCTTCAAAAATGACATCTCCTCCGTTACCTCCATCGCCTCCGAAAGGTCCACCATAGGCAACATATTTTTCGTGGCGAAAACTTACTAAACCATCTCCGCCTTTACCTGCTTTAATATGAACTTTGACTTGATCTACAAACATATATACCCTCCTTTCCATTTCATTAAAAAAGATCCCAGCAACGGGATCTTAAATTTCACACTTGTTAAGCTTGTGGATAAACAGAAACTTTCTTTTTATCTTTACCAAGACGTTCGTATTTAACAACACCGTTAACTAATGCGAACAATGTATCATCAGCACCACGTCCTACGTTAGTTCCTGGATGAATTTTTGTTCCACGTTGACGATAAATAATGCTTCCAGCGTGACAAGATTGTCCATCAGCTAATTTAGCTCCTAAACGTTTTGAGTGAGAATCACGACCGTTCTTTGTAGAACCAACTCCCTTTTTAGAAGCGAATAACTGTAAGTCTAATTTTAATAACATTTTTTACACCTCCTGTACTTGAATATTTTTAGGATAACTTTCTTCAATACTTTGAAACTGAACCAATAGCGTATTTAGTATGATTTGTAGTTCAGCACATTCTGTATTGTTTATTTTCAATTCAACATCCCCTGCATCTACATCATAAGAAATGAAACTTAAATAGCCAAGCTGTGCGATTGCGTTGATACCACCAATAATAATGGTACTGGCTGCAGAACAGACGATATCTTTTCCATACTGAGAATAGTCAGCATGTCCATGCATAGAGATCAAGGAAATCCCATTATCATCTCTAGCAATTTTAATTTTAATCATAATTAAGCTTCGATAGCTTCAATTTTTACACGAGTGTAAGGTTGACGGTGTCCTTGTTTACGACGTGTTGAAGATTTTTTAGCTTTGTATTTCACGATAGTGATTTTCTTTCCTTTGCCTTGTTTTTCAACAACACCTGTTACCTTTGCACCTTCTACGAATGGTTTACCAAATTTTCCATCAGCGTATAATACTTTGTCAAATGTAACAGTGTCTCCTTCGTTAGCTTCTAATTTTTCAACGAAGATAACAGCATCCTTTTCAACACGGATCTGTTTTCCACCAGTTTCGATAATTGCGTACATGTGTGCACCTCCTATTCATTCTATTTCACATTTAGCTTGATACTCGCCATCAAGGTGTGAATTTTCAACTTAAACCTTTTCTGGGCGGTTGCAAGTCCATACACGGAGTTTGCAACATTGATATTCTAAAGGATGAAACGCAATACGTCAAGATAAAATTCTATTTTTTAACTCTATGTTTTATACCGATAAACTGGAATTTTCAAATTAGTCTTTGCAAATAACCTTTGAACCTTCACCGTCAATTACAATTCCCTGACGGTTGTTAATTGGGCATAGATTCAAATCCGAAAACTCAGTCATTATTTTCTCGGTAACTTTCTTAAATGGTGCTGTAAGATAATGCGGAAGAACATAGAAATCAATCAAATCAAGCCCTGCATCATCTTCTTGTGAGTAGTCCTCCGGCTTTTCATCCATTTGCTCGATATATTGGATGCTTGGAGCGCATATAATCGCACCTGCCGATTCACCAATCATCAGTTTTCCCTTTGCCAATTCTTTCTTCAACAGCTCATCCGTTCCCGTTTTACGGAGCTGGTCTATAAGGAAAAAAGAATTTCCGCCGGTAAAATATATCACATCCGCATCTTCAAAAACAGACTGTATCGTTGAATAAGCCTCCGTTGAAATATCAATTTCAGTTACGATTGCTCCCAACTTTTTGAATAATTTTCGAGCCGAGCCGACATAACCGGTGTAGCCTTCACGCAGCGAAGCTGTTGGAATAAATGCGACTTTCTTATTTTCAATTTCTTCCTTTATCAGACTTCCTACACTTGAAAAGTGCGAACATAAAAACAGTTTCATCAATATTCTCCTTTATAAATTTCGATTTTCTTAATTCTACAAACTTTAATTTTACTTAGTAACTATGACTTTTCCTTCAGAATCCAGAAGAGGTGTAATACCAGCCCCGTATCCAGATTTCCAACAAAGATAATTAACTCCAGTCTCCTTATCTACAAGAATTTGTCGAATCCCTTCATCTTTAAGCGAACTTCCATCTCTAAATATAACTTCAAATCTTTCTTCTTTCTTCGCCATGTTTATTCCTCCTCGTTAAGCATTAAATACCGATTTGTATTTCTGTTTGTTTTAAAAATGGGCAATCCCGATTGGAATTGCCCACTCACTGCACTAATTATGCGATTTTTCCTTGCTTGCACCGATTTCTGCATCAATCTATTTTGTAAACGGTACATTTTTACATCATCTTAATAGAGCTTTGCACCTGCGGGGATATGGTTATCGACCATGAGGAGGTGGAGCTTTTCTTCGCCTTCTTCTTCGTGAACTGCACTGAGGAGCATACCGCAGGAGTCAATACCCATCATTGCTCTCGGCGGAAGATTTGTGATAGCGATAAGAGTCTTTCCAACCAGCTCTTCAGGCTCATAATAAGCGTGGATACCGCTTAAAATTGTGCGGTCTGTGCCTGTGCCGTCATCAAGAGTGAACTGTAACAGCTTCTTTGACTTCTTAACAGCCTCGCAAGCCTTAACCTTTACTGCACGGAAATCTGACTTTGAAAATGTTTCAAAATCGACATATTCTTCAAACAAAGGCTCAACTTTTACCTTTGAGAAGTCAATCTTTTCTTCAACAACAGCGTCCTTGGTTTTCGGAATACCCGACGGCTTTTTGTCGGAATCCAAACTCTTCATTGTCGGGAAAAGGAGAACATCACGGATTGCGGCTGAATCTGTGAGGAGCATACACATTCTGTCGATACCAAAGCCGATACCGCCTGTCGGAGGCATACCGATTTCAAGTGCGTTGAGGAAATCCTCATCGGTTGTGTTAGCCTCATCATCGCCCTGTGCGAGAAGTGCCTCCTGAGCCTTAAAACGCTCTCTCTGGTCAATCGGATCATTAAGCTCTGAATATGCATTAGCCATTTCCCAGCCGTTCATAAAGAACTCGAATCTCTCAACATAATCGGGATTTTCGGGTTTCTTCTTTGTAAGCGGAGAAATCTCAATCGGATGATCCATAACGAAAGTAGGCTGAATCATATGCTCTTCTGCAAATTCTTCAAAGAAAAGGTTTAGGATGTCGCCCTTCTTGTGGCGTTCTTCAAACTCAACACCCTTTTCCTTAGCAATTGCCTTTGCCTCTTCATCAGAATGAATTTCGTTGAAATCAACACCTGAATACTTTTTAACAGCGTCAAGCATTGTAATTCTCTCAAACGGCTTGCCAAGATCCATTTCAATGCCGTTGTATGTGATTGTTGTTGTGCCGAGAACCTCCTGTGCAACATGGCGATAGAGGTTTTCGGTAAGATCCATCATACCGTTGTAGTCGGTATATGCCTGATAAAGCTCCATAAGAGTAAACTCAGGGTTATGACGGGTGTCAACGCCCTCGTTACGGAATACTCTGCCGATTTCGTAAACCTTTTCAAGTCCGCCTACAATAAGTCTTTTGAGGTAAAGTTCAAGAGAAATTCTGAGCTTTAAATCCTCGTCAAGAGCGTTGAAGTGAGTAAGGAACGGACGAGCCGACGCACCGCCGGCATTTGCAACGAGCATAGGAGTTTCAACCTCCATAAAGCCCTGATTGTCAAGGTAGCGGCGGATACTGCTGATAATTTTTGAACGCTTTACAAAGGTATCCTTTACCTCGGGATTCATAATAAGGTCAACATAACGCTGACGGTAACGAAGGTCTGTATTTGTAAGACCGTGATACTTTTCGGGGAGGGGTTTGAGTGATTTGGAAAGGAGCTTAACCTCTTTTGCATGAACAGAAATTTCGCCCATTTGCGTTTTGAAAACAAAGCCCTTTACTTCAACGATATCGCCGATATCCCACTTTTTAAGGAAACCGTATTCTTCTTCACCGAGATCGTCAAACTTTGCAAAAATCTGGATTTTGCCCGAACGATCCCAAAGATCCATAAACGAAACCTTGCCCTTGCCTCTTTTTGAAAGCAAACGGCCTGCAACGCATACATCTTTGTTTTCGTACTCTTCAAAATTGTTTTTAATTGTTTCCGTGAGAACATCACGGGCACTTGTTGTAATTACAAACGGATCTCTGCCTGCTTCTTTGAGGGCGTCAAGCTTTTCGTATCTGACCTTGATAACATCGCTTGTGCCGGTCTGCTGTGGCTTCTGACTCATTTCCAATCATTCCTCTCTTTTTCAACATCAATAAATCTGACGGATTGCAAAAGCAGAATCCGTCAGCAAAAATTCAATAGATAAACAAATTACTTTGAGATTTCAAGAATCTTAAATGCCTTTACGCCGCCGGGAGTTTCAACCTCAACAACATCACCGACACATCTGTCCATGAGAGCCTTGCCCACAGGTGATTCGTCAGAAATTTTGCCCTGTGCGGGATTTGTTTCGTTAGAACCCGAACCAACGATTTTGTATGTCATCTGTCTGTCTGTGCCAACCATTTCGATTGTAACAACAGAAGTGAGGTGTACCTTATCGTTAGATGTTTCGGACTCATCAATAATCTGAGCAGTTTTGAGGATAGACTCGATAGTAGCGATTCTTGCCTCCATAATAGCCTGCTCGTTCTTTGCATCATCATATTCACTGTTCTCGGACAAGTCGCCGTAGGAACGGGCTACCTTGATTTTCTCTGCAATTTCTTTACGCTTGACATTTTGTAATTCTGCAAGTTCCTCTTCAAGATTTTTAAGACCTTCCGCAGTAAGCATTGTTGGTTTAGCTGCCATTTTATATCGTTCCTTTCAGTTAATACCGCACCTGCACAAGCGTGCATACGGTATAAAATTCTTTCATATCAGCAAAAAACTGCATATAGATTTATTATAATTTTTTTCACACCGATTGTCAAGCAAAACGGGCAAGATAACTGCAAAGAGATTTCACTGTCTGCGCCTCTGTATCATTACGGCACAAATCGGGAACAATTGAACCGAGTTCGTACTGTGAACCGAGTGTGTAGAGTGCTGAGCAGAAGTATTCCTCCGACAATCCCTCAGGCCGCAAAAGTGCGAAACCGTTCGGCATTTTAAAGCAATAGCGAAAATACACAAAGCCCTTTATATTTTCCTTAGGTCTGCCGTTTGTGAGGATAACCGCATCATTTCTTACAGGCAGATTTTCTTCAATTTCAAACGGTGCAATGACAAGGTCACAATTTGAAAGCTGTTCACGGTGGTGAGTAACAACGGCACACGCACCTGTTTCTTCGGCAATGGTATTCAGTTCATCATAGAACACATCTTCGTTGTCAGTGATAATGCAAACATTGCCTGTATATTTCAACACAAATGAAACAAGGTCGGTGCATTGAGCGTCGGGATCATAAATTCCGACCGTCAGCCTTTCGGGAGCGTCAAATTTGCTGAGGGCATAAAGCGCCATATTTGTACAAAGTCTTGCTGAAAAAAGCGGCGAGTAAAAACGCTTGTAACCGCTGTCGTTCGGAAAGGTCATTTCTTCGCAACACAAAAGTCTTGTGCGCTGATTGCCGATTGCCCTGTCAATTTTATTGAGATTGACCTTTTGTCTGCGACAGATGTATGTAAGCTGTTTTACGCTTACGCCCCTTGCCCTTTTGATTTCAACGCACACCTTGTCCCCTCTCAGCCTGTTAAAAAATCCCCTTATTTTCCCGCACTTTTCGGGAAACACAACATTCAATGAAGTAATCAAAACAAAAACCTCCGCATATTTACTTATTTAAGTATATGCGAAGGCTTTTAAATTAATTATCAAATTGTGTATGTATCAAAGAAATTATCACATGTACGGATACTCAGACATCGGGTTGTATCTTACACCGTTAAGACGGCATTCGTAGTGGAGGTGAGGTCCTGTTGAGTTACCTGTTGAACCGACATAGCCGATAACCTGTCCTCTAGAAACAGACTGACCTGAACTTACTGTAAGACTTGTAAGGTGACCGTAAACTGTCATCTTACCGCCCGCGTGGCTGATCATTACATAGTTACCATAACCGCCGCCGCAGCCGCAGCTGTAGCTCTTGCCCCAGTTGTGTGTACAACTGCTGTTGGTTGCAACAACAGTACCGTCGGCAGCCGCAACAACAGGAGTTCCCATGATGCCTGCGCCGGCAATATCAATTCCGCCGTGGTTATAAACTTCTCTGTCCTCAAACCATTCAGATGAACGGCTCACAAAGCCCGGTGTCGGCCATGCAAAGCCCGAACCTGACGGAACAATTACAGATGATGAACCTGAGCTTGATGAACCCGAACTGCTTGAGCCGCTTGATGAACTGCTTGAAGAACTGCTTGATGAACTGCTTGAGCTTGAGCTCTGCGAAGCCTTAGCAGCGTGTTCCGCAGCAGCCTTTTGGGCGGCATAGTACTCGCTGATTTTAGCTTCAATCTCATCACTCTGCAAAGCCGCACTTTCCAAGGAATTCTGCGCCTCGGAATTTGATGCGTAAAGATTTTTAAGAATCTCGTCATTATCTGAAATAAGTTTATTAAACTCGTCCTGATCCGACTTCAATGACGCCTGCTGAGTTTCAAGGTCTTTCTTGTCAGCCTCAAGGGATTCCTTCTTGGTGCTGAGCTCGTCCAGCTTTGTCTGGATTTCGCTGATAAGCTCCTTGTCGCTGTTTGCAAGGCTCTTTACAAGCTCCATCTTATCAATAAGGTCAGAAAAATCCTTTGCACCGAAAATGATTTCAAGGTCGGTTGCGTTGCCTGACATATAGAGAATTCTGAGTCTGTTTGCAAGTGCGTCAAACTGATCCTCAACTTCCGAAAGTCCCTTGTCATAAGCGTCCTGCTTTTCCTTAATGTCATCGTTAAGGCTTGAAATTTTCTCACGGGTTACTGCAATTTTTTCATCAAGAACCTGAACCTTGCTTACAAGGGCGCTCTTGTATTCTTCCTTTTCTGCGATGTCAGACTTTGTATCATCAAGAATCTTCTGATACTTCTGATTTTCCTGTTCAAGCTGCTGAAGCTGTTGTTCAAGGTCTGAGATGCTGTCCTCAGCAGAAACAGTAGTCGGTATTGCCATTGGAATTGAAATCATGCATACGCAGAGCATTGCACATAAAATTCTTTTTAATTTGTTCATTGTAATCTCCTCCTTTAAGATTTCTGTCGGGATTACCAACCGAGTATTTCGTTACCTTCCATTTTAAGGTACTTTCTGATTGAAATAAAGCTGCCGAAGAAGCCGATAACAATACCTGCAATTGCAAACAAGCCGCCTGTAATCCAGATGACATTGTTAATCGGAATAAAATCAATCGGAACAATCTGATAAACAAGAGCCTGTGCAGTCTCATAGAGGATTGCAATTGCGCCTGTTGAAACAATTGCGGAAATAAGTCCGATTATCATACCTTCAATAAGAAACGGCCAGCGGACAAACGAGTTCGTTGCACCAACCGATTTCATAATGCTGATTTCAAATCTTCGTGAATACATTGTCGCACGAATTGTGTTGGCAATGATGAAGATTGAAATGATTGTCAGCGCACAAACAACCGCAATACAAATCATATTGACAAGATTGCTGATGTCCGTAAGCTTCTTTGCAAGCTCACGGTGGTTGCTTATGCTGTCAACACCGTCAATTTTTTTAATCTGAGCAACAGTATCGTCATACTTCGACAAGTCTTTCATAACTACAATGAAAGAATCGGGGAGTTTGTTTCTGCCCTGCATTTCTGCAAAGAGGTCGTCGCCGAGAGTAGATTTATACTGCTTTATCGCATCTTCCTTTGAAAGAAAGGTTGCCGACTCAACATTGTCAAGCTTTTCAATTGCTTTTCCTACATAAACAGCCTCAAGCTGTGAATATCCGTCTTTAACATAAACTGAGGTTTCGTTTGACTTGCCGACAGATTCAACAACATTGTCAACATTCATCGAAAAAAGTGCCGCCGCACCTGTGAGAACAAGACAGCTTATAAGTACGCAGACAGAAGCGATACTCATAATACGGTTGTTCCACACATTTTTGAAACCTTCTTTTGCTAAATAACCAAATCCGGTCATATCAAAAATCCTTTCAAAATCCTATTTGCGCAAACGCATTATTCCGGAACAACCACTGCATTATCGGGATAATCCGGTGTATTTTTTTCTTCACCGCTGTCATCACCGTAATCGTCAGCATAGTCATCTTTAACAAACAAATCCTTGGTGTCGCTCTTAATTTTTCCGTGGTCAAGAACAACAACTCGTCTGTCAAACTCACGAACAAGGTCATGTTCATGCGTTACAACAATAACGGTTGTGCCTGTTGCGTTAATTTCATTGAGAAGCTCAATGATTTCGTGTGACATCTCGGGGTCAACATTACCTGTCGGCTCATCGGCAATAATAATTTCGGGGTTATTCACAAGGGCTCTTGCAAGGCTTACACGCTGTTGCTCACCGCCCGAGAGCTCACTCGGTCTGTTTTTCATCTTATCTTTAAGACCGACAAGCTCAAGCACATACGGAACACGCTTTTTAATTACTGCCGAAGGTTTTCCGACAGCACGCATCGCAAACGCAACATTGTCGAAAACATTCATTTTGTCAATAAGTCTGAAATCCTGAAAAACAATGCCCATATGACGGCGCATATAAGGAACCTTGCTCCTTCTCAGCTTTGTAACATCAGTGTCGTTGATAACGATTTTGCCCGATGTCGGAGTCTCCTCATGCATAATGAGTTTAAGAAATGTACTCTTGCCTGCGCCCGATGCACCGACAATAAATACAAACTCGCCCTTATCAATACTCAGCGTAATACCGTAGAGAGCATGAGTGCCATTAGGGTATGTTTTAGACACATTTATAAAATCAATCATAAAGTCACCTTTGTTTTGTAGTTATTGTACAAATACTCACAAAAAAGTCAAAACGCCCAAAGCACAGCAAGACACTGTGCTCGGGCACACTTTAACCAAATCAGTATTTTGTAGGACTTGCGTTGAGGTATTTCTTAACCATAAGAGCTACCTTGAACACGATTGCGTCCTCAAACTCACGAAGGTCAAGACCTGTGAGCTTTTTAATTTTTTCAAGTCTGTACACAAGAGTGTTTCTGTGTACAAAAAGCTTTCTTGATGTTTCGGAAACATTGAGGTTGTTTTCAAAGAAACGCTGGATTGTAAAGAGAGTTTCCTGATCAAGGCTCTCAATTGAACCACGCTTGAAAACTTCTTTGAGGAACATTTCACACAATGTTGTGGGAAGCTGATAGATAAGACGGGCAATGCCGAGGTTATCATAGCTTACGATTGTACGGTCTGTGTCAAATACCTTTGCAACCTCAAGAGCTGACTGAGCCTCCTTAAAGCTTCTTGCAAGATCTTTGATACCTGTAACCGTTGTACCGATGCCGACAACACAGTGTGTATAGAACTCGCTCGAAAGTGTGTCTGAAATCGAGCTTGCAAGCTTTTCAAGGTCACGGCTCTCTGTGTCGGGTTTAATTTCCTTAACAAGTGCAATTTCAACCTCGTTAATGTTTATAACAAAGTCCTTTGACTTGTCCGGGAAAAGATTCTGAATTATATCATAAGCGGAAACATCTGTTTTTGAAACAATTTTAATAAGCAGACACACACGGGAAACCTCGCTGTTAAAGTGAAGCTCTCTTGCTTTAAGGTAAATGTCACCCGGAAGAATGTTGTCAAGAATAACATTCTTAATAAAGTTTGAACGATCATACTTTTCGTCATAATACTGCTTGATGCTTGCAAAAGAAACCGACAAAAGCTGAGCATACTTCTGAGCATACTCATCGGTACCCTGAACAAATACTGCATAATCATACTTTGCATTGCTGCCGAAAGATCTGTATGTATAGCCGTTCACAACAAACGGTGCTGTCGAGCTGAGTGTTTCGGAATTAACGCTCTCGTTTACCTCGCCGATTTTTCCAAGCTCGGAGCAGGCAATAACAACCGAAGTCTCGTCAATTACGCCAATCGTTCTGTCGATTGCGTCTTTCATCTGGTGTACAATACCTTGAAATAATCTGTTTGACATAAATTTTTACCTCGTTTTCTCCGCAGTTATATATTGTGATTGTAAAAGAGTTCAATAAAATACAATCTGTCTCATATACATATTACACAAAAACGAGAAAAAAATCAACCTCTATTTACAATTTTTCTTGAATTTTTTTAGAGAATTTGCATAATCAGCAACAAGTTACAGTTTTGAAAGCAAAATTAAACAATTGTTACAGATTTTTATCTGTTTTTTAATATATCACAACATTGTGTTGTTTTTGTGACAAAATACGAAAAATGTTCATACATTAAAATTCAACCACGGTGAGCCGCCGTTCCCTATTCGTGCAGACAGTTTGAAAAAGTCATAACATATTTTGCCGGAGCGAAACATTGCAATTGATAGTACATACAGTAGCGGCGTTCAGTGAACGCCAATCGTTTTGGTTGCAAAACCAAAACGACACACAGCAAATACATTATTATATCATTGTTAATTAAACAGGTCATTTGTAATGTCGAACCGATTGTGAAAATCGGTTCGATTGGCGGTCACTGACCGCCGCTACTGTTACACAAAACGCAAAGACGGCGGAGCATAACGCTCCGCCGTAAAATACAAATTAAATTATAATCAGTTTGTGATTGTTTTCTCAGTATCCTTATCAAAGATATGGAGTTTGCTGAGGTCGAAAGCAATCTCAATGTCGTCGCCCGGCTTAGCTGTTGAAGTAGGTTCAACACGAGCTGTGATAGGTGTACCGTTGATATTTACATAGAGATAAATTTCAGCGCCCATAAGCTCGGTAACATCAACATTGGCTTTGAGAAGACACTCAGCCTTAGCAATTTCTTCAGGCTCATCGTGAACATGCTCAGGACGGATACCCAAAACAACTTCCTTGCCAACATAGTTGTCGAGGTCAGCATTGACCTTTGACTCCGGAACAGGAACATGATACTTGTCAAAATCAAGAGTATACTTGCCGCCGTTCTTAGAGAGAACAGCGTTGATGAAGTTCATCTGAGGTGAACCGATAAATCCTGCAACGAACATATTGCAAGGCATATCATAAAGATGCTGAGGAGTATCAACCTGCTGAATGAAACCGTCTTTCATAACAACAATTCTTGTACCCATTGTCATAGCCTCTGTCTGGTCATGGGTTACATAGATGAATGTTGTGCCGAGACGCTGATAAATTTTTGAAATCTCTGTTCTCATCTGAGCACGGAGCTTAGCATCAAGGTTTGAAAGCGGTTCGTCAAGAAGGAATACCTTCGGGTTACGAACGATAGCACGACCGAGAGCAACACGCTGTCTCTGACCGCCTGAAAGAGCCTTTGGCTTTCTGTCAAGATACTGCTCGATACCAAGGATTCTTGCAGCCTCTTCAACTCTTCTCTTAATCTCTTCCTTAGAGAACTTACGGAGTTTAAGACCGAATGCCATATTATCATATACAGTCATATGAGGATAAAGAGCATAGTTCTGGAATACCATTGCGATATCTCTGTCCTTAGGAGCAACATCGTTTGCGAGTGTATCGCCGATGTAAAGCTCGCCCTTTGAAATATCCTCAAGACCTGCAATCATTCTGAGGGTTGTTGATTTACCGCAACCTGAAGGACCAACGAGAATGATGAATTCTTTGTCGGCAATCTCAAGGTTGAAGTCTGTAACAGCAGTTACACCGCCGTCATAAATCTTGTAAACATGTCTTAATGAAACATTTGCCATTGTGTATAAACCTCCAATTAGTCGATAACGATAAAGTCCTTAGCTTTATTACATACAATAATATACCACTTTTCGCACAATTTGACCATACCGAAATTGACCAAAGATATATGCATTATTTTATTTAAAACCGACACAGGATAAAATTCAGATGCATTTTTTAGTGTATATTGCCGATAAAAACCGACTTTTTATCCAAATCCGTCAACAATTTGCACTCACCTATGTGCAAATTGCTATCAAGATACAAACCGCCTATTGAAATTCGTTGAAGATGCACAACTTTTAATCCACAACACAAAAACATTTTTTTAACCTGATGATATTTACCCTCACAAATTGTGACAATTCCTGTTTTTTTATCATTTTTGTCACATTCAAGCACGGCACTGCGACACTTCGTACCGTCAGAGAACTCAATTCCGTCAGAAAAAGCCTTTACGGTATCTTCTGTGATTTCTCCGTCAAGCTTTGCAACATACTTCTTGTCCACATGCTTTTTAGGCGAGGTTATGCTGTGCGCAAAGTCACCGTCATCTGTAATAAGAAGCAGTCCCTCCGTATCACGGTCAAGTCTGCCGACGGGAAAAAGTCCCTTTCGTTTCATATCTTCGGGAATAATATCAATAACAGTCTTAAACTGCCTGTCCTCGGTTGCCGACACAACTCCCGCAGGCTTGTTCATCATTATATATATGTATTTGCTGTAATTCAAAGCCTGTCCGTCCACAACAATTTCATCCTTTTCGGGGTCAACCTTTGTATCAGGCTTTTTACAGATTTTTCCGTTCACAAGAACCGCACCGCTTTTTATGAGCTTTTGAATCTCTTTTCTGCCGTCGGCTCTTTGTGACGAAATAATTTTATCGAGTCTTTCCATCTTAGTCAACAAGCGGCAGATTTTTACTGCCGTATTCTCCGTTTGTAATGTGTCCGCCGATTACCCTGTTTTTGTAAACAAGCAAAACGGCATTGTTATCCTTTGGCTTTTCCAGGGGAACGGTAATCTCCGTAACCTCTTTGCCTTTAAATTTTCCGAGGTCAAGTCCGATTTTCTTCTGAAGTTCGTTGTATTCCTCATAATATTTATTAAAATCCGACGGAATTACAACCACCCTTTTCTCAGGCTTTGCATCGGCGGTTTCAATTCCGAACTGTTCAAGGAATTTTTTCTCCTCACCGTCATTAAGTACAAGAGAATACTCCCCTGTTTTATCACTCACGGCTGTATCGGGCAACCGTGAATTTATTGCAACCGTGACGGCTGTACATATTATTGCCGCTGTTACGGACAGCACCGCCGCCAAAATTACTGTTTTTTTAGCCTTGATTTTAAAATTGAAAACGAACATTTTAAATCCTCCGCACATTTTATTCTCTGATAAAACATATGCGAAAAATCTTAGGATAATTCCGTTTGTCCGATTTCAAATTATTTACTTTGTAAGAACATCCAAGAGTTCAGCCGTGGTTTTCACAAACACCCTGCCACCCTCTTTTTTCATGCTTTCAAGGTCGCCGTAGCCATATTCAACACCGACAAAATCGACACCGCAAAGCCTTGCGCCCTTTGTGTCAAACCAAGTATCACCTATCATGACGATATTTTCTCTGTCATTTTCAAGGCTGCCGCCAAGTCTTTCAACTGCATACGGAATAAGGTCTTTTTTATCTTTTCGACTGCCGTCAAGTGTTGAACCGCAGATTGCGTCAAACATATCATGCACACCGAGAAGTTCTGTAATTTCTTCGGCAAACTTTTCATACTTTGACGAACACACGGCAAGCTTTGCACCGCTGTTTTTAAGCTCTGCAAGAACCCTGTCAATGCCGTCATAAAGCTTGTTCACAAGCTTGCCTTTTGTGTTGTAGTATTCACGATAAATTTCAACGCCTCTTGCCGATTCTTCCTCATTGAAACGGCAGATATTGCGGAATGTATCGAGCAACGGCGGTCCGATGTACAATGTGTAATCGTCAAGATTCGGCAACGGCTTGCCCATACTTTTAATTGCGTTTTCAAGTGACTCTCTTATGCCCAATGCGCTCTCGCTGATTGTGCCGTCAAGGTCAAACAGATAATATTTGTACTTATTCATCAAACTTGCTGTCCGCCTTCATCTGAAATTTTTCTGATTTTACGCTTACTCTTGTGTGAGTGCCTCTTGCAATTTCACCCTTTTTATCTTCGGCAAAAACTTCAAAATTAAACATTCTGCCGTCAACACTTTTGAGAACGGCTGTTGCCGTAACCTCAGCACCGAGAGGAGTAGGGCTTGTGTGTTCAATTGAAATCATTGTACCGACAGTTGTAAGCTCTTCGTTATCAAGAACCTTGTCTGCAAGAGCTGCGGCGGCATTTTCCATAAGAGCCACAACACACGGAGTTGCAAGTACACAAAGACTGCCGCTGCCCATTGAAACGGCAAGATTTTCTTCTTCAACCTTAATTGTTACAGAATATGTATTTATTTCGCTCATAAAAATTTCCTTTCTTATTGTTTAAAGCAATTTTATGTGATATACTTAACAAAGTGTGCATTACTCGTCTGTTAATTGACAGAGTAAGTATCCATACGATATAATAATACAATATTCAGTGAAAATAGGCAAGCATTGCCCGAATATTATTTGAGGTGAAAATAAATGAAACTCGGAATCGTCGGACTTCCAAATGTCGGCAAAAGTACACTTTTTAACGCAATTACAGACGCAGGTGCTCAAAGTGCAAACTATCCTTTCTGCACAATTGAACCGAATATCGGTGTTGTTGCAGTTCCGGACAAAAGACTTGATAAACTTGCGGAAATGTATGATCCTGACAAATATACTCCTGCATCAATTGAATTTGTAGATATTGCAGGTCTTGTAAAGGGTGCGTCAAAGGGTGAAGGACTCGGCAACAAGTTCCTTTCAAACATCCGTGAATGTGACGCTATCGTTCATGTTGTCCGTTGCTTTGAAAACGACGACATTATCCATGTTGAGGGCAACATCAACCCTGCCCGTGACATTGAAACAATTAATCTTGAGCTTATTCTCTCCGATGTTGAAATGCTCGAACGCAGAATTGACAAGACAAAGAAAATGCTCAAGGGCGATAAAAAGTATCAGAAAGACATCGACCTTTTTGAAAGAGTTCTTGACGCACTCAACGAGGGCAAGCCTGCAAGAAGCGTTGAATGTGATGATGACGAAAAGGCAATTCTTTCAGAGGTTGCACTTCTCACAAACAAGCCTGTTATCTATGCCGCAAATATGAGTGACGAGGATTTCTCAAACGGCATCGACTCAAACGAGGGCTACAAGGCTGTTCAGAAGATTGCCGCCGAGGAACACGCCGGCGTTCTTCCAATCTGTGCTCAGATTGAGGAAGAAATCGTTGAGATGGACAAGGAAGAAAAGGAAATGTTCCTTGCCGATATGGGACTTGAGGAAAGCGGTCTTGACAGACTTATCAAGGAATGCTATGCACTTCTCGGACTTATCTCCTACCTTACAGCCGGCAAGCAGGAGGTTCGTGCATGGACAATCAAAAAAGGAACAAAAGCACCTCAGGCAGCGGGCAAAATTCACTCGGATTTTGAGCGTGGATTTATCAGAGCCGAGGTTATCGCATATGACGACCTTATCGCCTGCGGAAGTATGACAGCCGCAAAAGAAAAAGGTCTTGTCCGCAGTGAAGGCAAGGACTATGTTATGAAAGACGGCGATGTCGTTCTTTTCAGATTCAATGTTTAATTAAATCATTAACATTTGATGACGGTTACGAGTATTTTCGCAGCCGTCATTTTTTGATGTCACACATTTCTCCTTTTGCAATAATATGTAGTGTAAACGAAAGGAGGTAAGCGTATGTGTAACTTTGGTAACGGCAACGGTTGCTGCTCATGGATTATTCTTCTTATCATCGTTCTCTGCTGTTGCGGCGGAAACAACGGCGGCTGTGGTTGTGACAACAACAGCTGTGGCTGCGGCTGCTGATAAAGCACGCTGACTAAAGCCCCATTCGGCTTATTGCTGAGGATGTTTTAATATAAAAAGGGCGGCTGCCGTTTTTTGCGATATCCGCCCTTTGCTTTTTATTCAATTGAACGGTACATACAAAAAACGGTCGGCTTGAACAAACCGACCGTTAATATTTTGCAATTATTAAATTAATTCAGAAATTATTTGTCCTCTTTAACAACATCTCTGACAACCTTTGCAAGGTGCGGCTGTGTAAGACCGAACTTGTCAAGAAGCTCAAGAGCCGGACCGCTGTAACCGAAACGATCGTTCACACCGATCTTTGTAACCTTAACAGGACACTCTGCACTTACAACATCACAAACAGCGTCACCGAGACCGCCGATAACATTGTGTTCCTCAACGGTGATGATTCTGCCTGTTTCCTTTGCAGCCTTAATGATGATATCTCTGTCGATAGGCTTTATTGTGTGAATGTTAATAAGACGAGCGTTGATGCCCTCAGCCTCAAGTTCCTTAACAGCCTTTAAAGCCTCGTTTACAACAAGTCCTGTTGCAATAACAGCCACATCGTTGCCCTCATGGAGAGTAATACCCTTGCCGAGCTCAAATGTATAGGTATCGGGATCATTAAAACTGTCAACAGCAAGTCTGCCGAGACGGATATAAACAGGACCGTTGTACTCAATAGCAGCCTTTGTAGCGGCCATCATTTCGTAGTGATCGGCAGGGTTAAGGACAACCATACCCGGAATTGTACGCATAATACCGATATCTTCAAGGCACTGATGAGTAGCACCGTCTTCACCTGTTGAAATACCTGCGTGGCTGCCGGCAATTTTAACATTAAGATGAGGGTAAGCAACCGAGTTGCGAATCTGCTCAAATGCTCTGCCTGTTGCAAACATTGCGAATGATGCGGCAACGGGAATTTTGCCTGCCGCTGCCATACCTGCCGCAACGCCTACCATATTGCCCTCGGCAATACCGCAGTCAAAAAATCTTTCGGGAAACTCTTTTTTAAAAATTCCTGTCTTTGTAGCAGCTGCGAGGTCTGCATCAAAAACAATAATGTCCTTATTTGTCTTTGCAAGCTCACAAAGAGCCATGCCAAAGCTTTCTCTTGTAGCCTTTTTAATTACCTGTGCCATCAGCAGTTGCCCTCCAATCTGTCAATTTCAGCCTGAAGCTCAGCAGTAGCCTGTTCATACTGTTCCTTGTTGGGAGCAGTGCCGTGCCAGCCAACCTGATTTTCCATAAATGAAACGCCCTTGCCCTTGATTGTCTTGGCAAGAATTGCGGTAGGCTTGCCCTTTACTGTCTTAGCCTTTTCGAGAGCCGATTCAATCTGATTGAAGTCGTGACCGTCAATTTTGATTACTTCAAAGCCAAAGCTTTCAAACTTTTTATCAAGAGGCTCAATGCCTGCAACCTCTTCAACAGTACCGTCAATCTGAAGTCCGTTCTGGTCAACAATTACAACGAGATTGTCAAGCTTGTTGTGAGCGGCAAACATTGCAGCCTCCCAAACCTGACCTTCTTCAACTTCACCGTCACCGAGAACTGTATATGTGCGATAGCTCTTGTTATCAAGCTTAGCCGCAAGTGCCATACCGCAGGCAGCCGAAATGCCCTGACCGAGTGAACCTGTACTCATATCAATACCGGGAGTACCCTTCATATCGGGATGTCCCTGAAGCATAGCGCCTACATGGCGGAGCTTTGTAAGCTCGTCCCATTCAAAAAAGCCCTTGAGTGCAAGTGTTGCATAAAGAGCCGGACAGCAGTGACCTTTTGAAAGAACAAAACGATCTCTGTCCTGCATATCGGGATTTTTAGGATCAACATTCATTTCCTTAAAGTAGAGATATGTGAAAATATCTGCTGCCGAAAGCGATCCGCCGGGATGACCTGATTTGGCGTGGTAAGTGCCGAGAATTGCGCCCATTCTTGACCTTGCGGCAAGAATGCGGAGCTGCTTGATTTCTGAACTGTCCATTTAATAAACCATTCCTTTCAGAATTTTGCGTAATACATGACCGTGTTATACACACCTATTTTAATTATACACAATCCAACGCAAATTTCAACAATTTTTTTGGATTTTCCAAAAATCGGATAAATTCCTTAAATTCACCCTTGAAGAAATAATTTTTTATGATATAATAAGCAAAGTAAAGTACGATTAAATCTAAGCTTTTGTAAAAGCTTATTTATAAAAACCGTTTGGAGGGAACAGCAATGCTGCTTGCGGCAGATGTCGGAAACACCAATGTCAAGCTCGGCATTTTTGACGGAGACAATTTAAAATTCAAGCTCCGTTTTTCAACCGATGAAAACAAAACAAGCGACGAGCTTGCCGTTGAACTTTTCACATTTTTGCAGATTTACAACATTGACGCAAAAAGCATTGACGGCGCTATTATAAGCTCTGTTGTTCCGAAATTTACATATAATCTCAGAAGTGCGATTATGACCGTTACAGGCAAAAAAAGTCTGCTCATAGGTCCGGGACTCAAGACAGGTCTTGACATCAAGATAGAACATCCCGAAACCTTGGGTGCCGATATCGTTGCCGGCTGTGTGGGAGCGTGTGAAAAATACGGCGGTCCTCTCATTATGATTTTTATGGGAACTGCAACCGCAATTGTCTATGTTGACGCAAGCAACGCGTATCACGGCGGTGCAATTGCCCCCGGTATGGGAATTTCGCTTGACGCACTCACAAATCACGGCGCATTGCTTTCATCGGTTGATATGAAAGCTCCAAAGAAGGTAATTTCATCAAACACATCCGACTGCATTCGTTCGGGAATTATGTTCGGAACAGCCTGTATGCTTGACGGAATGGTTGATATGTTTAACGAGGAATGCAAGACAGAATGCAAGGTTATTGCAACAGGCGGTCTTGCTCCGCTTGCAATCAAAAACTGCCGTCACGATATTATCTTTGATGAGAATATTATTCTTGACGGACTCAAAATTATTTACGAGAGAAATAAAAAATAAAGACAATTTAATATACAACTTGTTTTTGAATTATTAATTTGATGCAACGGGGTTCTCCCCTTGTAAATATTATTTGCGTTTCACCTGCGGAAAATGAGCAGGGAAACAGCAGGAGGAATTTTTTATGAACAAGACAGGAAACTTTTCAAAGGTGCAAAGAATGGTTATTCTTGCAGTGCTTATCGCATTGACGCTTGTAATGGCGCTCACACCGCTCGGATATCTGAAGATCGGTGCGCTTTCCATTTCATTCCTTTGCATTCCGATTGCAATCGGTGCAACCGTTCTCGGTCCTACAGCAGGATTGATTCTCGGCACACTCTTTGGTATCACAAGCTTTGTACAATGCTTTGGTATGGACGCATTCGGCACGGCAATGCTTTCAATCAACTGGTTCTACACCTTTATAATTTGTGTTGTTGCACGAGCTCTTATGGGTTGGCTCACAGGACTTATCGCAAAAGGTCTGGGCAAGGTATTTGAAGGTAAAACTGTAGGCAAGTTCAATCTTAACGACCTTATCGCTACTATACTCTGCCCTGTTATGAACACAGCCTTCTTCCTTGGCTTTATGGCAATCCTTTTCGGCAGTATCGAAGTTATGGGACTTAATGTAATCACAGCCGTGGTTATCCCTGCTCTTTCAATCAACTGCATTCTTGAAATCATTGCTTGCTTTGTTGTCGGTTCGGCAGTAAGCATTGCAGTCAAGAAAATTGTTGCGGCAAACAAAAGTAAATAATTAACATTCAAAAACGGGCGATTTTATGTAATCGCCCGTAATTTTTTCACTTTATACATTATTAAATTTTTAAAATCGGTGATGTTATGCAAAAGAAAATTATTGAACTTTTAACAAAAACAGACGGCTATGTTTCGGGCAGTGAAATTTCCGAACAGCTTGGTGTGTCAAGACAGGCAGTGTGGAAAGCAATCAACGGAATTAAGGAACAGGGCTACAAGATTGACTCTGTAACAAACCGTGGATACCGCCTTGTTGCCTATCCCCCACACCTCAACGAGCCTGCAATCGAAAAATACCTGAAAACCTCCGTAATCGGCAAAAACCTCATCGTCCTTGACGAGGTTGGTTCAACAAACGATTACCTCAAAAAGCTTGGTGCAGACGGTTGCGAAAACGGCACGGTTGCCGTTGCCAGAGAACAAACTCAGGGCAAGGGCAGACTCGGCAGAGTTTGGAAAGCAAAAAAGGATGACAGCATCACATTTTCGTTTTTGTTAAGGCCAAAGATTGCCCCGTCAGAGGTATCGTCAATCACCCCTCTTGCAGGTCTTGCAGTCTGCAAGGCAATCAGAGAATTCACGGGACTTGACTGCCGTATAAAATGGCCGAACGATATCATCATCGGAAAGAAAAAGCTTGTCGGTATTCTAACCGAAATGAGTGCCGAATTTGACGCCGTAGAATATGTAATTACAGGCATCGGAATCAATGCCGATACTCAGGATTTCCCCGATGACATAAAGGAAAAGGCAACTTCAATTTATCTTGCAACAGGCGGTCATTTTGACAAGAACAAATTCTTTGCCTGTGTGCTTAACCACATTGAAGAGGAATTCATCAAAAACGATTTAAAGCTTTCCCCTGTCGCATTAAAGGAATACACAAGCCTTTGCGCAACAGTCGGCAGAGATATAACATTCACCAAAAACGGAAAGTCCGTTACCGCAAAAGCTGTGGGAGTAAACCCTGACGGCGAGCTTATTGCAGAGCTTCCCGACAAAACCACCAAACTTATCAATTCAGGCGAAGTCACCGTACAAGGCATTTACTAACGGCGTGTCGCCGTCCCCCGTTCGTGCAGACAGTTTTACAAATGCAAAGCCATAAACGCCCGAGCGTAACATTTCCGATTACGGTAAGTCATCTATTATCGGCGTGTCGCCGTCCCAAAAAAATATATTAAAAAGCAGAGAACATCAACATAGATATTCTCTGCTTTTGTTATTTATTTAATTTCTCAATTCTTGATTTTGCATAAGCAAATTTAATTGAAGATTCCAATATGTATTTGGCTAAATCAGGTGATTTTGACTTACAAATTCTGCGAATTATTTTTTTATAAGCTTTGTCGAACTCCGCTTCCGAATAGTTCATAATCAAACACCCGACATTACAGAATCTGAAATATGTTTAATTATTGAATCAAATTCCTTTATATTTTTTAGTAATAACTCATATCGTTCAATACTGTCGCAGAGTAAAATTTTAGTGTTATAATCACACAAATCGTCATAAATATTTTTTATGCAATCCAAAGCCGATTCCGAATCAAGATAATCTTCATACTTTGCCATAACAGAATTTGCGTATTCATACAAAGCTTCACATTTAGCCGTTACAAGATAATCTACTTTTTTCATAAATAACTCCTTTCACTCTACTTTAAATAATAACCCGTTTACATTATTATATGTTAAAAACAGCAGAAATGCAAGTTTAACAGTCACCGATAACCGATATAATTTGACACCGCACAAACAACAAGGACATCCGAAAAACGGATGTCCTTAGTTTTTATATAAAATATTCGGTTATAAATTACTTGAAGTATTTTACACCGCTTTCAAAAATCTGCTGGTCTTTTGCGAACGGAACATTTTTATAAAGGTTTTCGCCCTTTCTCTCGCTGTGTCCCATTTTACCGAGAACTCTGCCGTCAGGTGATGTGATACCCTCGATTGCGCAAACAGAACCGTTGAGGTTAAACTCAATGTCACTGCTTGGGTTGCCGACAAGGTCAACATACTGTGTTGCAATCTGACCGTTCTTTGCAAGTTCTTTAACAGTTTCAACATCAGCCATAAATCTGCCCTCGCCGTGTGACACGGGAACAGCAAACACATCGCCTGCGTTGACATTTGCAAACCACGGTGACTTAACGGAAGTAACTCTTGTATAAGCCATATGTGAAATATGTCTGCCGATTGTGTTGAATGTGAGCGTCGGATCATTTGCTTTAAGCTCTCTGATTTCGCCGTAAGGAACAAGTCCGAGCTTGATAAGAGCCTGGAATCCGTTACAGATACCGAGCATAAGACCGTCACGATTCTTGAGAAGGTTGTTAACCTGCTCTGCAATTCTCGGGTTGCGGAATGTTGTTGCAATGAACTTACCTGAACCGTCAGGCTCGTCACCGCCTGAGAAACCGCCCGGAAGCATAATCATCTGTGACTTTGCAATGAGCTTTTCCATTTCGTCAATTGTTTCCTCGATATCGTTTGAAGAAAGGTTCTTGACGATGAGCATTTCAACATTTGCACCTGCTTTTTCAAATGCTCTTGCCGTATCAACCTCGCAGTTTGTACCCGGGAATACAGGGATAAATACAGTAGGCTTTGCAACCTTGATTGCAGGTGAAGATGTATTTCTCTCGCTGTAAAGCGGAACATCAACTTCGATTTCAGGCACTTCAGCCTTTGTTGGGAATACCTTTTCAAGCGGGGCAGTCCACTTTTCGAGGAGTGCGGAAAGTTCGATTTCCTTGCCGTTTACCGTAATCTTTGCATCGTTCGTAACAGTACCGAGGTCATAGTGAAGAACATCGTTTGAAAGCTCTGCACCGTCTGCAAGTTCGATAACAAGCGAACCCGAAAGCGGAGCGAAAAGCTCGTCATTTGTGAGTTCGTTTGCAAACTTAAAGCCAAAACCGTTACCGAAGCAAGCCTTACATACGCTTGCGGCAGTACCGCCCTCTTTAACAACCGATGCAGAAAGCACCTTGCCGTCCTCGCAGAGAGCATAAACAGCGTTGTACATTTCGATAAGCTTATCCCATACAGGCATAAGTGTTTCTTTATTTTCGGGAACGGGAACAAAGATAACCTTTGAACCTGCGTTCTTGAATTCTGTTGAAATTGTCTTTGATGCCTTTGTCATTGCAACGGCGAAACTTACGAGTGTAGGCGGAACATCAATATCCTCAAATGTACCCGACATACTGTCCTTACCGCCGATTGACGGAAGTCCGAGCTTGAGCTGAGCCTGCATAGCACCGAGGAGTGCTGCGGCAGGTTTACCCCAACGGGAAGGAACATCTTTAAGTCTTTCAAAATATTCCTGGAATGTAAGTCTTGCTGTCATCGGGTTTGCGCCGATTGCAAGCAGCTTTGAAAGCGATTCAACAACTGCATAAGCCGAGCCGTGGAACGGACTCCAGCGTGAAACGCCGGGGATATAGCCGTAACTCATTGCTGTTGCATCGTCTGTTTCGCCCTTCTCAAGCGGAATCTTTGCAGCCATAGCCTCCTGAGGAGTGAGCTGATTCTTACCGCCGAACGGCATAATTACCGTAGCCGCACCGATTGATGCGTCAAATCTTTCTGCAAGACCAATCTGTGAGCAAACTTCAAGTCTTGACATATTTTCAAGGAATGCCTCGTCAGCAGGCATATCTTTAAGCTTTGCGGGAGCAACCTTACGGTAGCAGCCCTCCCACTTCGGAGCCTCGATATAAGCCTTGGCAACCTGAGTAACACCGTTTGTGTTGAGGAACTCACGGCTGAGGTCAACGATTGTGTCGCCTCTCCAGTTCATTGTAAGACGAGGGCTTTCGGTTACAACCGCAACGGCTGTAGCCTCAAGGTTTTCTTTTGATGCAAGTGAAATAAACTTGTCAACATCTTTTTTATCGAGAACAACAGCCATTCTTTCCTGACTTTCGGATATAGCAAGCTCCGTACCGTCAAGGCCGTCATATTTCTTTGTTACCTTGTCGAGGTCAACAGTAAGACCGTCGGCAAGCTCACCGATAGCAACGCAAACACCGCCTGCACCGAAGTCGTTACATCTCTTGATGAGCTTTGCGGTTTCGGGGTTGCGGAACAAACGCTGAATTTTTCTTTCTGTAGGAGGATTACCCTTCTGAACCTCTGCACCGCAGGTTTCGATTGAGTTTTCATCGTGAGCCTTTGAAGAACCTGTTGCACCTCCGCAGCCGTCACGGCCTGTTCTTCCGCCGAGAAGTACGATTACATCATCGGGGAGAGGAGTTTCACGGATAACATTTTCCTTTGGAGATGCGCCGATAACAGCACCGATTTCCATTCTCTTTGCAACATAGCCCTGATCGTAAAGCTCGGTTACCTGACCTGTTGCAAGACCGATCTGGTTACCGTATGAGCTGTAACCCTGAGCGGCACCTGTTGTAATTTTGCGTGAAGGGAGCTTGCCGTGCATTGTATCCTTGAAAGGAATTGTCGGATCGCCCGAGCCTGTAACACGCATAGCCTGATATACATATGAACGGCCTGAAAGCGGATCACGGATTGCACCGCCAAGACAGGTTGCGGCACCGCCGAAAGGCTCGATTTCTGTCGGGTGGTTGTGAGTTTCGTTCTTGAACTGAACGAGCCACTGTTCTGTTTTTCCATCTATAGTAACGGGAACCTGAATTGAGCAGGCATTGATTTCTTCACTTTCGTCAAGGTCGGGAATGAGTCCCTTTTTCTTGAGTGACTTCATACCGATGAGAGCCATATCCATAAGTGAAACGATTCTCTTTGTATCCTTGCCGTAAACCTCGTCACGGGTTGCATAATACTCGCTGAGTGCGTCCTCGATAACCTTGCCGAGAGCAGACTTTTCAATCTCAATCTCTTCAAGTCTTGTAAGGAATGTTGTGTGACGGCAATGGTCCGACCAGTATGTGTCAATTACACGAAGTTCTGTAACCGACGGATCACGGTGCTCTGTATCTCTGAAGTAATCACGGCAGAACTTGAGGTCTGCAAGTGTCATTGCAAAGCCCATTGAATCGTAATACTTCTGCATCTCATCGTCATTCCAGCCGTTGAAGCCCTCTACTCTCTTAACATTTTCGGGAACGGGAATTTCCATATCAAGAGTCTTTGGCTTTTCAAGAGATGCAAGACGGCTTTCAACAGGGTTGATGAGGTACTCCTCAACCTTTACAAGCTCTTCATCTGTAATATTGCCCTTGAGAGCAATTACTCTTGCTGTAAGAACCTTGCAACGCTCACCCTGAGTAAGAAGCTGAACGCACTGCTCGGCAGAGTCGCCGCGCTGATCGTACTGACCGGGGAGATACTCCATTGCGAATACCTTCCAGCCGTCCTCAACGGGGAGAGTTTCTTCATAGATTACATCGGCGTTAGGCTCTGACAAAACAATGGTTTTCGCTTTGTCATATTCTTCCTTAGTAAGTCCCTCAAGATCGTAACGCACAATGTAACGAAGATCTTCGACAGACTTCATACCGAGGTTGTGGCGGATGTCCCAAAGCGTCTGCTTTGCAAGAACATTGAAGCCATCCTTTTTTTCAACAAAAATTCTGATTACTTCTGACATAATTCATTCACCTGCTTAATTAAGATATAAAACAAAATTAATCCCGTCTGATAACCTGTATCACATCACATAATACCACATTCGACTATTTTTTTATTTCATTTAAGGCATTAAAAGGTATTCTGTAAAAGTAAAATTAAATGCACACAGAAAAAGCGGTCAGACAAAGCAAAATGCCGTCTGACCGCACAATATAATCATATTTAATCGCCTTTGAGAAAATCTTTGTAAAATTCCTCAAAACTGCCGTTTTTGTAGTCTGAATAATCCTTATTATCTCTGTTCACAATTGTGTCGGTAATAAGGTATGTATCAAAGCCGAGCTTTGCGCTGCACAAATCCTCGTCAACATCGTTGCCGATCATAATGCTGTCTTCGGGCTTGATATCCTGCTTTTTGCAGATTTCTTCAAAATATTTCAGATTCGGCTTGCAGCAACCAAAGTTTTCGTATGTTGTAACAAGTTCAAAATCATCGGGAGAAACTCCCGCCCATTCAAGTCTGCGTTTTGTTGCAACAAACGGAAAAATCGGATTTGTTGCGGCAATAAGTCTGCCGCCGTTTTTCTTTATGAAATCAATGCTTTTCTTTGCATAAGGAGTAAAGCTTGTAGCATCTTTCGGAACGATAAACTCGTTTTCGTAATAATCGGTAAAAAGGTCATCAAACTTTTCAAGGTCGGCACCGCTGACTTTGCCTGCTGTTTCCCAGAAAACTTCACGGTTTGTACGGCTGTTATCGTTCTTTGTCATAGCGTCCGTGCCTGCCCACATCGCCTTTATAAGGGCGTCGGGTTCGATTTTTATAACAGGAGTGCAACGCTTGCAGAGCGATGAAAAATACAGCTTTACGAATTTTTCCATGTCCATGGGAAGCAAAGTTCCGTCCAAATCAAAAAGATAATTTTTATACATTAACATACCGTTCCTTTCAATTTATGCACAAATATTATACAAAATTTCGATTTGGATTGCAAGGAAAAATTTTTCGGTATATACTATAGTCAGTAAAAAACGAGGTGATAAGATGAAAATAGTTTTAACAGACGCACAGACCGTTCTTGACGATATTGTAAATGCCGATGTGCTTAATCAGTTCGGTGAGGTTAAGTCATTCGGTCTTTTGAAATATGAAGAGGTTGCGGAGAAAATTGCAGATGCAGATATCGTTGTGTGCAACAAAACTCTGCTTGATTCGCACACAATGCGACTTGCGAAAAATCTGAAATATATAGGACTTTTTGCAACAGGCTACAACAACATTGACCTTGACTACTGCACCAAAAACGGCATAACCGTCTGCAACGCAGGTTCATATTCAACAAATGCGGTTGCACAGCACACATTTGCACTCATTCTTGAACATTTCAATCACACTGCGGAATATAATCGATTTGTTCAGGACGGCAAGTGGAAAAGAAGCAAAACTTTTTCACCGTTTGTATATCCGCTGAATGAACTTGCAGGCAAAACACTCGGCATTGTCGGACTCGGAAACATCGGAAAGGCTGTTGCAAAAATTGCAAACGCTTTTGATATGAATGTAATCGCATCGAGCAGAACTCCGAAAAATATTGACGGAATCAAAGATGTTTCGTTTGACGAACTTCTTAAAGCAAGCGACATTGTAAGCGTTCATTGTCCGCTAAATCCACAGTCGGAAAATATGTTTGACAAAAATGCCTTTGCCAAAATGAAACAGGGTGCATTGTTCGTAAACACGGCAAGAGGCGGTGTTATGGTTGAAGAAGATTTGCTTGAGGCACTCGAAAGCGGTCACCTCGGCGGTGCGGCAATCGACACCCTCAAAGTTGAGCCTATGGTTGAGGACTGCATTCTTATGGGGGCAAAAAATTGCATCATCACCCCCCACATTGCATGGGCGCCCGTTGAAACCAGAGAACGCCTTATGGGCATAGTTTCGGACAACATCAAAAATTTTCTGAACGGAACTCCGACAAATAAAGTAAATTAACGGTGAGCCGACTTTTTATGTTCGTGAAGACAGCTTTAATTAAATGTAAAATTGAAAATTGAAAATGGAAAATTAATGTCGGGAAGACAGTTTGTAATGTCAAAAAACATATTATGTCCGAGCGTAACATTGCAACCGTTCGCACAATTCTGTAGGGGCGTTCATTGGACGCCCGTCAAGTAACGGCAGAAAATTTATGATGAATATAAGCTGTATAAATGAGATACAGTTACCGAAATAATGCAGGGGCGAACCGTGTTTGCACGCAATGCGTGCAAATTTGAATACACAGTTTATGTTATATCAAAACATATTATATAAACATAAATATTCATCAAAGCGGGCGTCCAATGAACGCCCCTACCGGTTTGCAACATTTACAAAATTTGTTTTAACATACAAATTGTACGATTACTTGTGGGAGAACACGGTTCTCCCCTACAGATTATACACTGCTTTTATTGTATAAAAAGCTATGTGTATAAACATAAAAATTCATCAGTACAGGCGGATGATATCTGCCCAACAGAACGACAACCGCATATCAAAAAGCAAACAACCGCCCACCAAGAAAGTGAGCGGTTGTTTTTGTAGTATTAGGAAATTGGGATTAGATTACAATTACTGCTGTCTTTCGCAATAACTTGAAAGGCCTGTGTTAGGATCTGTGTATTTGAGCATATCATTGTCAGCGTCATATGTGTAGTTAAACTGCTGTTCGCCTACTGTCATAACGAGATCTGTACCCTCAAATGTGTAATTGCCCGAAACAGTCACACCGCTCATTTCGCCTGAGAATGTACCGTCATCTGCAAATGTGTATGTACATTTCAAAGTTTCGGGTTCAACTCCGTTTGCTGTTGCATAGTCATCAATTGAAACCGCTTTACCGTCTGTACCCTCAAGTGCGGTAACAGTCCAAGTACCTACCACGCTTGCCGATGAATCGCCGTCTTTTGAATCAGCGGCGCTGTCATCTGCGCTGTTTGCATTGTCGTCAGCAGTTTGTGATGCCGAACTTTCATTTTTGCTTGATGAGCCACCGTCATTACCGCAGCCTACAAGACCTACTGTGCCTACCATACAAATTGCGAGCAATAAAGCTAACTTTTTAATTTTTTTCATAGTGGATTACCTCTTTCCGATTTTGATTTGCGGAAACACCGCAATTTTCGTGTTTCGCTTTTATCACCTCAATGATAGCCAATTTAATGCAACATTTCAATAGTTTGGCACAAACATCAATCTTTTGGCAAAAAACATATGACAATCGGATATAATATTTTTCAAATTTATGGTATAATCTAAGTGCAGTTAATCATTGCTCCGAATTAAATTATTTCAAAGGAGGCGATATCTTGAAAATTGCAGTTATTGACGACGAAAAGCCTCAGGCAGACATTCTCTACTCAATCTGCAACGCATATTTTGGCGGACACAAGCAAAATGTGCAGATTGATTGTTTTCCTGACGGAATAGCTTTTTTCAATTCATTCAAGGAAAACACCTACAAAATAGCCTTTGTAGATATTTTTATGGAGAAGATGAACGGCATTGCCGTGGCTGAAAAGCTTCGTGAAAAAGACCGTAATATTCTTATTGTATTTGTCACAACAAGCCCCGATTTTATGATGCAGGCATTTTCCGTTCACGCTTTTCATTACATAACAAAGCCCTACAAAGCTGAGCAGATTTACAAGGTACTTGATGATGCCTCGTCATATGTATCGGATAATTCAAAATACATTGAAGTTATGTGTGACCGCCGAAACACGCTGATTTCGCTTAAGGAAATTGTTTCTGTTGAATCCGATGCACATTATATCAACATAGGTGTTGTTTCGGGACTTAGATATCGCACACGAATGACCATTGCAGAGTTTCTCAAGCTTGCAGACAACGACACCCGTCTCATACTCGTAAACAGGGGAATCGTGCTGAATGCCGATTACATAAAGGACATTGAAGGCTCTGTATGTGTTACAGGCAACGGTGAAAGATTCCCGATTAAAATTCGTGAAAAAACTCGGATTGAACAGAGCATCCGTGAATATATGTTCAAAAAAAGTCAGAGAAAACCAGCGGAGGTGAATATGAACACACTCGTAAATTTTTTTCAGACATTGTTCAGCTTTGCCATAATAATACCGTTAAGTTTATTCTGCCTTTTACCGTTAAAAAATCAATTAAAATACCCGATTTCAAAGATAGTAACGCTCTTTTTGTGTTCATTTTTCATACTCGGTTCTCTCTCGTCAATTGTGATGACGGCTTTTGACATTCAGAATTTAAACTTTGTTCTCTTCCCCGACCTTGTAATATTTTTCTTCCTTATTAAAAGCGTTACAAAGGTCGGAACAGCACGCTGTTTGTTTGTTTTTATAAGTGTGTGCTGTTTGATTTCATTCTTTTCGCTGTATGCATATTTTATCAACTCATTTTTTCAGGAGGAAATCTCAAGAGGAGTTGACACTTCATATAGCCTGATTCAAATGGGGCTTTCGGTTGCGGCAATGGGAGCGCTTGTTCCGCTTACAAAATACTATGCATGGATGATTGACAACATAAATATCGGCAAGGTGTGGTATTTGTTTTCAATTTTGCCCATTGCACTTATGGTATCAACCATCTATACCATACCGATTTCCTACGCAAATATTCGTGTTGGAAAGGTTTATGCAAAAGGATTCATCATTACAATATTTGAGCTTGCATTGTATCTTATAGTATTCATATTATTCTACATTTTCAGCAAGACTACTATTGAAAAAACAAAGCTTACAGAACGAAACAACATTCTTGAAATTCAGAAAAGTTACACAGAATCGTTGCAGTCGTACATAAAATACACCTCAAAAGCAAGGCATGATTTTAAACATTCAGTTCATGTTATGAGCCGACTTGCAGATGAAGGAAATCTTTCGGCGCTGAAAGACTACATTGCCCAGTATGAAAATTCGCTGACTGTAACAGCACCTGTGCGAATCTGCAAAAGTGACGCACTCAATGCTTTGTTCAACCACTACCGTCAGCAGGCGATTGAGAACGATGTTGACATTAACTGGCGGATTGATTTGCCCGACAAATCGAGAATTCTTGATGTTGACCTCTGCAGTATTTTCGGCAACATACTCGAAAACGCAATTGACGGTTGCTGTACCATAGAAGAAGGCAAAAGATATTTTAACCTGACTTCCGAAATAAAAGGCGACTGTTTGTACATTGTTTCAACAAACAACTACGGCAAGCCTTTGGAAATGGACGGCGAAACTTATTCGTCCACAAAGCATCAGGGCAAGGGCATCGGACTTCACTCCATGAAGAGCATAACCGAAGTCTATGACGGAATTTTTGATGCAGGCAACAATAACGGTGAATTTTTCGTTGACATAATGCTTAAATATTAAACTTATTAAACTCAAAAAGGGTATGCATCCTCGCATACCCCTCTTTGTTATAAAAGTTCCAAACAAAAACACGCTCTGCAAAATGCAAAGCGTGTTTTGATTTTGTTTTGTTGTTATCAGTTGTTACCGACAACAAGTTTCTGGATTTCTGTGGCATCCACAACATTGATAACACCGTCATGGTTGTAATCTGCAAGTTCTCTCTGAACATCAGAAAGTGTTGAAATTGAAACAACGTACTTGCTGATTTCAGTTGCATCAAGAACATCGACACGACCGTCAAGGTTTATATCGCCTATCATATACGGAGTATCGTTGTTGCTGTCATTGCTCGGCTGTGTAGTTACAGGAGCTGTTGTTGCCTGTACCGTAGCAGGCTGAACTGTTGTTGCAGGAACAGTTGTTGCAGGCTGTGTAGCCTTGGCTGTTGTCGGCTGAACAGTTGCCTTTGCAGTAGTCGGCTTAACCGTAGCTTTGGCTGTGGTAGGCTGTACAGTAGGTTTTGCTGTTGTTGGCTGTACCGTTGATGAAGAAACAAAAACACAAAAATCAAGGGCAACCCAACCTGTCTTGCCGTTGTACGAGGTGTAACCCCATGTGTAACCGCCGGCTGTTGAAACCTTTGTTACATTAAGAGTAACATTGCCCGGAACAGATGTTACATATGAATAGCTTGTACCCGCACCGCTTCTCATGTTGAGATAATCGTCAACATCTGTTTTATATGTACCTGTTGTGTAAGTTACCTTTTTGGTTGTAGCCTGAGTAGTGCTTGTACTGCCGCTGAAATCGCCAAGGTAAATGTAGCCCTGAAAATTCCACCAGCTGTTACCGCCGGCATTCTTGTCGGATGTGCTTGCATAGGAAAGGTAGAAGTTCTTACCGCTCCATGCAGAGTTAGAAAATGTAATCTGACCGTTTTCGACCTTTTCTACAACAGCAACATGACCGCCGCCACCGTCATATGACCAGCAGGCAATTGCGCCGACCTTTGGAGTCTGACCGTACTTGTAGTAGCCGTTAGACTTGTTGTAGCCGTACCACTGCTCGGCATTGTTCCATGAAAGCTTTGGCTCAGAACCGAGAATCTCATAAGCTCTGCCGTAGGCATATGCTGTACAGTTCGGCATGCCGTAACCATACTTATAAAAAACATTTAAATTACTGTAATAATATTTGTTACTTGAACTCGGGGCAGACAGTCTCGGTGAGAACGATGCCGCACTCGCAATCATCGACATTGAGAAAACCGACACAAACAGCATTACAGCCGTGAGAACTGCCGCAGAAACCTTTTTGCTAAAAACACTTTTTAAAACATTTCGCAAAGAAACACTCCTTTTTTTGAATTCAAAGTGATTGTTACCTATTTGTAACCACTTTATGTACATTCTATCACAAATCACTCCAAATTCAAAGAGTAGAAATGCCGAAAATAGCCTTTATAATCTATTTTTTTAAGCCATTGTACACAATAATTTCCATTTTATACATACTTTGCACAAAATTTAATCTATACTCTTTAAAAGATAGTGTTTATTGTACAAGGATGAGGACTGAGTTTTAAGGTGTAAAGGATTAGATAAACTTAATCATCAGAAACGCTTACGGCGTTAGACTGTTTATATGTTTCATTTATCGTTTTTCTTTACTGTATTGATCGATGAAATCAGCATTCTCCTGATTGTGCCGCACTGATTTTGCAATGGCTTATATACGGTTTCGGATATATATCCTGTTTCAAAAAGAAGTTCCAGCCAATATTCAGTTTCAAAGCACTCTTTTTGTGCTATTTCCAACTTGGAGATAAAATCCTTTTTACCCTGCGCATATTGTGCTTCGTGAATATTTGCACCTATACTTGTTCCCGAACGCAAAAGTTGATTAGTTAAAACCGATTCTCTTGCATTTGCTTTGATATCACGACACATATATACAATCTGTTTTGCAAATTCTTTTGATTTATTCCGTAAAATACTTTCAGACACAATCATCACCCAAAATACAATATATCACAAAGCCGAATGTCTGTAAAGTTATCGGTGATATGCCTCGTTTAACTCGGCGTGATATAAATGTGTTATCGCTCGCTTTCGCTCTCGGTGATATTATATTCGCTTTAAAACTGCCGCAGGCAATATCACTCGGTATGACCGAATATCACTGCACGGCAATATCACTCGCCGACAGGCGAATATAACTGAAAAACGCACTTGTTTACACAAGTGCGTTTTTCTTGGCGCGCCGGAAGAGACTCGAACTCCCGACCTTCTGATTCGTAGTCAGACACTCTATCCAGCTGAGCTACCGGCGCATATGCGGCTTCTTATCAGCCGCAAGTAGTATGATATCACAACTCGGTGCAAAAATCAAGTGTTTTTTGTATTTTTTCCGAAATTAATCTTTTGTATCAAAAAAAGTGAAAAATGCTCTGTATGCCATATAAACATCTGTCTTGGAAACAATTTCAAACGGAGCATGCATTGAGAGCACGGGAACACCGAGATCAACAACATCGACATTCATATTGGCAACATACTTTGCGATTGTTCCGCCGCCGCCGCCGTCAACCTTGCCGAGTTCACCGACCTGCCAGAGAATATCGTTGTTCTCAAGCATAGCTCTGATTTTTCCCATATATTCGGCAGACGCATCTGATGTGTCATACTTTCCGCCGTGACCTGTGTATTTTGAAATAATTACACCGTTGTTAATGTATGAGCAGTTGTTAGCCTCATATGCAGACGCATAAGTCGGATCAAATGCGGCATTTACATCGGCAGAAAGACAGGTGCTTTTTGAAAGAACACGGTAGCCGTCAACACCGTCCTGCTTTGCAAGGTCATAGATGAAGAAACGGAGGAAGTCGCTCTGCATACCCGTGTTGCCGTCACTGCCTGTTTCTTCTTTGTCTGTAAGATATGTGATACAAGTCTGCTCGGGCATTTCAACATCAAGAGCCGCCATAACAGCCGGATATGCACAAACCTTATCATCATGGCCGTAACCGCCGATCATGCTTCTGTCAAAACCGATATCTCTTGACTTGAAAGACGGGATAAGGCAGAGTTCGGCTGAAAGGAAGTCGCCCTCGCAGATGCCGTACTTCTCATTGAGTATAGCCATTACATTTAGCTTTACAAGGTCTTTTTCGTCGCTGTCTGCATCGTACGGACGAGAGCCGAGGATAACATTGAGGTTTTCACCCTCAATTGCCTTTGCCATTGGCTTTGACGCCTGCTCCCTTGCAAGGTGCGGAAGAAGGTCTGTAATACAAAAACAGCTTTCATTCTCATCATCGCCCCAGCAGATGTCAACTCTTGTACCGTCAAGCTTTACAACCGAACCGTGAAGTGAAAGCGGAATTGTTGTCCACTGATATTTTTTAAGACCGCCGTAGTAATGAGTCTTAAAGAATGCAAGGTTGTTTGCCTCAAAAAGAGGATTCGGTTTGAGGTCAACTCTCGGGGAATCAATATGAGCGATTGCAAGCTTTGCACCGTTCTTAACACCGTTTTTACCGATTACGGCAAGAGCAACAGCCTTGTCACGGTTTACATAATAAAGCCTGTCGCCCGCCTTGTATTCCTTGTCCTGCTCATACTCTGCAAAACCTGCTTTTTTTGCAAGCTCAACAGTATAGCGAACAGCCTCACGCTCAACGGGTGAGTTATCAAGAAACTTTTTGTAACCATCGCAAAAGCTGTCTGCCTTTTTAATTTCTTCCTCCGAAAGAGCCTTAACGCCCTTCGGTTCGGTCATCATAATTTTTTCCTTTAATAAAGTTGTCTTTGACTTTTCTTCAGCCATAATAACCGTCCTTTCTGTGCCGTAAAACACGGCAAAACCATTTTATTTTGAAATCCGCCGCCAAAGGCATCGGAACATCTCTGCACTTAATTAGATTGTGAATAATAAAGTTTTATATACATTTCCTTGGCACCTTCAACCTTGTCAACATAATTCTCGGTTTCGGGATACGGAATGGAATCAAGATTTTTTCCGTCCGAACTGTACTTTGTGTCGTTAAGCCAGTCGCTTACAACAAAGCCGGCATTATATGCGGCAATTGCCGAGCGTTCCGTGCCGTAATAATCGTAAAAATATTTTAAAAGATAACTGCCGTAATCAATACAAATTTCCGGATCAAACAGGTCATCCTCGGTGTACTGTCCCGCACAACCTCTTTGCTCCTGCAACCACTCAAAGGACGATGGCATCATCTGCATAACGCCCTTTGCTCCGACGCCCGATTCGGCTTTCGGATCAAAGCCGCTTTCCGTGTGGATTACGGCATATATCAATGCAGGATCAAGGTCATAATCCTTGGCGGCTTTTTCAACATATGTGCTGTAGGTGCGTGGATAATTCATCTCATCAAGCTTTTTCTTTGTGTCCTCGTAAAAGAACGAAACAAACACAAATGCTGCCGCCGCAAGAATTGCAAGCACAATTATCCATGCCAAAATCGCCTTTCCTGCACTTTTTTTCTTTTTATATCGCCTTGATTGGGGCATCCTATCACCTCATCAGGTTGTTAATAGCCTCTGCCGCCTTTTGTGCGGCAAGCTCGACTTGCTCTATAGAAAAATTGTTTTCAATGACAATGTCGCTGTGACTTCTGAAAAATTCCTCGTCAAGCTGTGCAGACATTCTTAGCTCTGCACGGGAAATGTCAATGTTATCCCTTTTGCAGATTCGCTCAAGCCTTATTTTCTTTTTTGCGGTAACGCTTACAATAAGGTCGCAAAACACATCGGCACCGCTTTCAAAAAGCTGAGGAGCGTCATAAATCACAACGCTTTTGCCGTCTGTCTGAGCCTGTTTCGCCATCTGCATAAATTCATATGTAACAAACGGATGAACAATTGAATTGAGCATATGTGTGTTTTCTTTGCTTGAAAATGCCCTTTTTGCAAGCAACGGTCTGTCAATGTTGCCGTCAGAAAGGATAATATCCTGACCGAAAACACCCGAAACAGCCTTTAAGCATACGGAATCGGGAGTGTAAAGATTTTTTACAATCTCGTCAGCATTTATAACGCACATTCCGTTTTTGGCAAAATATGCCGAAACCGTGCTTTTCCCCGCACCGCTCTGTCCCGTAAGACCGACAATTTTAATTCTTTTCAAGGTCAATCACCTCAAAGCCTGCCGCTCTTATAAGTCGGTTGTAAACAGCCATTCCGACGCCGTTCGTTTTTGGCAGTCTTGAATATACAACCTTAACGCTGTCGTCCTCATCAATTCTGCGAAGCTCGTCAAAAAGCGTGTGAGCCTGTATTGTATAGTCGTTTCGTTTTCCGAGAGAGAAAACGGGAGTTTTCAAAAGCGGAATATCCTCGTCACAACAGAGTGCCGCAACTCCCTTTGCCGCCTTTTTGTTTACATAATCAATATATTGCTCATCGTTGCAATTAAGAAGTATTACTCTCGCCCTTGGCGCATAGTGCTTGTACTTCATACCTGGGCTTGCAACCTTTACATTGTCTGCAAGTTTGTGCAAAACCGCATCATCAACTTCAACCTTGCCGAGAACGCTTTCAAGCATTTCAACCGTAATTCCGCCCGGGCGAAGTACCCTCGGAACATCTCCCGCAAGAGTGATTACCGTGCTTTCAAGACCTACCTCACTTGCACCGCCGTCAAGAACAGCGTCGATTTTGCCGTCCATATCGTTCATAACATGCTGTGCGGTTGTCGGACTGGGTGAGCCCGAAATATTTGCCGAAGGTGCGGCAAGAACTGTACCAGATTCACGGATAATCGCCTGTGCGGTTTTGTGGCTCGGAAAACGGATTGCAACCGTGTCAAGTCCTGCCGAAACTTCATTCGGAATAACATCCGACTTTTTCATAATCATCGTGAGCGGTCCCGGCCAGAACGCATCGGCAAGCTTTTTTGCCGTATCGGGGATTTTCGTCACAAGGTTAAGTCTTTCAATATCGGAAAAATCGCAGATATGGACAATCAGCGGATTATCCCCGGGCCTGCCCTTTGCTTTAAAAATCTTCTTTACAGCCTCGGGGTTGAGTGCGTCAGCCGCAAGTCCGTAAACTGTTTCGGTCGGGATTCCTACAACACCGCCGTTTTTAAGCAGCTCTGCTGCGGTTTTTATATCTTCCTCTGTATTTTTTAACAACAATGTTTTCACAATTATCACCGGATTATTTTTCCATACTTTCTTTGAGCTTTTCGGCTCTGTCAGCGGCAACAAGTGCGTCAATCACTTCGTCAAGACTGCCGTTGAGAATTTCTTCAAGCTTGTAGAGAGTAAGACCGATTCTGTGGTCGGTTACTCTGCCCTGCGGATAGTTATATGTGCGGATTCGCTCACTGCGGTCGCCCGTACCTACCTGCATTTTTCTGTTTTCGGCAATTTCACTCGCCTGTTTGTCCTGTTTTTCCTTGAGAAGCCGGCTTTTGAGAACTTTAAGAGCCTTGTCCTTGTTCTTGTACTGACTTCTCTCGTCCTGGCACTCAACTACCATACCTGTGGGCAAGTGAGTGATTCGGATTGCGGAACTTGTTTTGTTGATATGCTGACCGCCTGCGCCGCTTGAACGGAAGGTGTCAATTTTGAGGTCATTCGGATCAATTTCAAGCTCAACATCTTCTGCCTCGGGCAAAACCGCAACGGTTGTTGTCGATGTGTGAACTCTGCCCTGACTTTCGGTTTCGGGTACTCGCTGAACACGGTGAACACCGCTTTCGTACTTAAAGCGTGAGTATGCGCCCTCGCCCTCAATCATAAAGGAAATTTCCTTGTAACCGCCGATTTCGGTTTCATTGGCATTGATAATCTCGATTTTAAAGCCCTTTTTTTCGGCATACATCGAGTACATTCTGAACAGAACCGCACTGAACAGAGCCGATTCCTCACCGCCTGCACCGCCACGGATTTCAACGATAACATTCCGTTCATCGTTCGGATCTTTCGGCAAAAGCAGAATTTTCAAATCTTCCGCAAGATTTTTGATATTATTCTTAGCCTCGTCAAGCTCGATCTGAGCAAGCTCTTTAAGCTCTTTGTCGCTTGTTTCCTCAAGAATTTCAAGGCTGTCTTTTTCGGTCTGAACAGCCTCTTTGTATTTACGATAGGTCAAAACGATTTCCTCAATCGATTTGATTTCCTTCATAATTTTCTGATATTCCTCGGGATTGCCCGCTACTGACGGCTGGTAGAGCCTTTCGGAAAGCTCGGAGTACCTTTTGTCAAATATTTCGATTTTTTCAAACATATATATCTTACTCCGTCAAAATTTTTTTAATATTTTTTTCAATCTTTGCACGGGGCGCCATAACCTCTCTGCCGCATTTTTCGCATTTTATCTTAAAATCCATTCCCACACGCAGAATTTCAAAGGTTTTGCAGCCGCATGGGTGCTGTTTTTTCATCTCAACTCTGTCGCCGACGCTGATATCCACAAAAACCACCCTCCTGCAAATTTTTTACATTTTTCACATTTTGAATTTCTATGATTATTTACATCACTTTAGAGATGCAAATAATCTGCACTTAGATTATACAACAGAGATTTAAAAATATCAACCAATGCCGATAATTGTGAGAAGTCCCGTGTATTCAAGCGAAAGGGCAACGGGAATTGAAATCAGCAGAGAAAATGCGCTCTGTTTTACATCTTTGAACAAAATTCCGATGCTTGCAAGCCAAAGTATAAATTCGGGGAAGTACAGAATTCTGAAATCGGCAAAGTTGAGATTAAATGCAAAGCAACAGAATATTGCTATGAGTACGGAAGAAATTCCGATTGCAAGCGCACCCCGTCCCCTTGCATACCAAATCAGAAATGCCAAAAACGGCGATACAACAGCAAGAATCAGCCACCTCATAAGGTATGGCATATCGGGATAAAAGCCTGCAAAAACACTTGTCCACACATAGTACCCTATTAACATTCCCACAAAAAATGCAAAAACATTGATTCCTGCTTTTAAGGGCGATTTGCTGAATACGGCAAGGCACACGGCAATAAATATCCACGGTGCTGTTCTGCCCAAAAAGTTTGACAAATCAAGCCAATCGAGAAAGCTCGGCAGTCTGTTCAAATCAAGAAATTTTGCGACAATTCCCATGCCGCCGCCAAAAAGCAGAGCAAAGAATGTTGTCATAATTTGTTTCGGTACGGACATTTTGCCCGATACCTTTCGGGTTTTATTCAAAATTTTTAACATAAAATCCTCGTTTCATCTACATCAAAAGGACTTCTCAAAAAAGAAGTCCTCTTTAATCTTAATTATTCCGCACTGTTTTGCTCACCGAAAACCTTTAAAATTTCGTCCTTGTGAGCCATAATCGCATCGTAGCCCTCCTGAATGGTTTCGTCAACGCTGTCCATTGAGAAAAGCTGTGTATTTTCGTTCTTGATATCAATTGCAAGGTCAGCCATTTTCTTTGACTCTCTTGTGCCGTCAATTGAATAAACATCAAGTGCACGCCAAATAACCTTAATAAGACCGCCCAGGCCTGCGTCGGGATTGTAGGTCATAATATCAAAGCCGATTGCAAGAACCTTGCCGACGCCCATATCACGCAGAATTTTTACGGGCAAATTGTCCTTTGAACCGCCGTCAATAAAGTTGTACTTGTCATAAGGGCAGGTTGTGTAAATTGCAGGGAACGACATACTTGCACGAACAGCAGTTTCAAGCGGAGCGCCTGTTATGTAGTGAATATGCTCGTTTTCAAGATTTTCTTCCTTGGTTGTAAAAATACATTCATCGGTTGTAAGCGTATCAACCGTACAGATTGAAAGGTTAATCGGAAGATTTTCAAAGCCTGTTATTCCTTTTTCATTCATAATGTCACGGATAACATCTTCAATCAGTTCACCCGACTTGATGCCGTCTTTCTGAATCTTTTTATTTAGAATAAGCTGTGCAAGAGATTTGAAAATAAGTCCGTTGTCGATTTCGGCAAGAGTTTTCCAATGCTTTTTTGCAACTCTTTTCATTTCATCGGAATCACAGCCCATTGCAACGATTGCCGCCATTGCCGCACCCGAGCTTGTACCCGAAACATACTGCGGATGGATTCCGAGTTCATAAAGAGCCTGAACAGCACCGATGTGAGCAATACCTTGAAGTCCGCCGCCCGAAAATGCTACACCGATAGAATTTTTGCGATCGATTTTATCCGAATTCATTTTAAACACCTCTGTTAATAAAAACGATAAACATTGCAATACGACTCGGTTTCAACAAAATAGTCGTACCAGTTGTAGAAATCTTCAAAGCTGTAATCAGCCTGAATAAGCTCATAATTCTTGAATTTTGTGTTTTCCGTTATGTATTTAAGCACATCATCTTTGTCTGCAAGGCGGGAAACATAAACCGTTACCTCGTCAAGTGACGCAAGCTTTTTGTCCGTTTTGAGTTTTTCCATGCTGTCGGTTTCCTGCTTATTTGTGTCGCCGTTAAACATAAATGCCTCGGCAAGCGAAGAAACCTTTCCGTTGGTGATAACTCCTCGTTTTTCGGCAAATTCTTCAAGCTCATCACCGAGAGTCGGAGAGAACTTTGAACTCTGAACAATCATTGTGCTGTCGTAGTTCATAAACTTGTCAATACACTTGTTCCATTCAAGCATTGCAGTTCCGACAAAAATGCAGTTGTCTGTCTTTGGCTCATAGAGATTTGTTTTGCCGTATGTGTAATAGGGCTTAACCGTAACAAACGCTGTGACTGACGCAAGCAAAATGCATGCAGGCACGGCAAGGCGTATCTTCTGATTTTTGAAAAGTGTGAAAATTCTGATGAACGAGAATGCAAAAAGCATCGCAATCAGCGGAAGTGACGCCATAACATAGCGGTCGCTGTTAAACGGTGAAACAAGTGAAATGCCGATGAAATAGCAAACTGCCGGAACTACGGCAAACATCGCCTTTTTAGGAATTTTTACCTTTTTCACAAAACGGAAATAAATTCCGAAACCGATAACTGCGGCTGTACAAAGTCCGAGCAGCCAAACCTGATTGATAAACATATCCTTTGCAAGAATCTGAACATAGGTGCAAAGCTTGTAGAAAACATAGGTTACAACCGTAATCATATCAAGCGCCGACATATCAAGCGAACTGAGTCCACGGTTGCCGCCGAGTACATTCGAGATTATGTACGGATAAATGCAGAGTGCAAGTCCTGCCCCCACAACAGCCGCAATAATGTACTTAATAAGGTCTTTACCGCACTTTTCCTTGATTTTGAACACAAGGAAAACAAGCCCCGTAAGTCCTGCAAAGAGGATGAAATAATACTGGGTAAGCACACCGCAAAGCACGGTAAATACAAGCAGAATGCAGTCCTTTATGCCGACGGTGTTCTTTTTTTCATAGAGCTTTATGCTCATATAAACGAACGCAAGCACCCAGAAGGTAAGCGTTGCGTACATTCTGAGATAAATTGTCGTGGTAATACACGCAATACTCAGAGCATATGCCCCCGCACCAATCAAGGCGTAAAGATTGTTGCCCGTGATTTTCTGTCCGATTTTATAAAGCATAATCAAAATGCCTGCCATGGCAAGCACATTTATTGAATAGGCAAGCCATTTTGAGAACACGCCCGGAAAGAACGAACAGACCGTGTGAACAAGTGCGTAATAAAGAGGCGGATGCGACGCATCTATAATCTGATTTTCATATACCTGAGCATAGTCGAATCTGTCATCGGGCGACACGGCAAGATACTCGTTGAAATCCTCGGGACTGTTCCAACCTCCGTCAACATTAAGCTGTTTTGAGGAATTTGCAAGATTATAGGTCAGAAGTTCGTCCTCGTGAAAGCCCTGTTTTGAAAACATATAAACCGTGCTTATAACAAGGCTCACCGCAATAATAACCGCAAGAATTATTCTTGCCTTTTTGTTGTCGATTTTCATATAAAATTCTCCGTAATAATCAAAATTAAAATCAGCCGACAATTTTGTGCCGTTCACACGGCAATTTTCGGCATTCCGCATTTAAATGATTATACCACAAATACGGTCACAATAACAATAGACTTTACAAAAATTTTGTATGTAATGCGTTTTCGGGCAAACAAAAATGCCAACAGAAAAATCCGTCGGCACAAATGATTTGTAATATTTTGATTATTTTTTAGCTGTTGTTTTCTTTTCGGCAGGCTTTTCAACTTTTACGGTTTTGCTTTCAGCCTTTACGGCAGTTTCGGTTTTCTCGACTTTTTCAGTCTTTTCGACCTTAACTGCTTTTTCTGTTTTTTCAGCTTTTTTCTCAACCTCAGCAGGAGCAGGAGTTTCCTCCTTAACTGCTTTTACTGCCTTTTTAACGGGCTTTTCGGGAGCGGGTTCGGCTTTCTTTTCAACCTTTTCAGCGGTTGCTTCTGCCTTTGCAGACTTTGCTTCAACCTTTACTTTTTCTGCCTTATCCTCTTTTTTCGGAGCAGCCTTTGCGGCTTTCTTTGCCTTTTCGGCTTTAAGCTTTGCAAGAGCGGCATCCTTCTTTGCCGTAGTCTTTTTCTTTACGGGAAGAGCCAGCTTCTTTTTAAGCTTGAAATACATAACAGCAAGCGGCGGAACTGTGATTTCCATTGAATAGTTAAGCTCGTGGTCTTTCTTCTTTTTAGCCTTGAGCTCGCCCTCGTTTCTGATTCCGCAGCCGCCGAATTCTTCAGCCTCGGAGTTGAACACTTCTTCGTAAATACCGTATTCGGGCACACCAACAACATAGTTATCGTGCTGAACAGGCTGGAAGTTACATACGCAGATGATTTCACTGCCGTCATAAGCAATTCTGCGGAACGAAATGATGCTGTTCTTGTAGTCATCAAGTGCAATCCACTGGAAACCGTCCCAATCATAGTCGTTCTCATGCATGGCAGGAACATCACGATAGAACTTGTTTGCCTCGGCAAAGAAAAGGTTAAGCTGACGGTGCTTTTCAAATGAAAGAAGGTCCCATTCAAGCTCCTCGTTCGCATTCCACTCGTCAAACTGACCGATTTCACTGCCCATGAACATAAGCTTCTTACCTGGGTGAGCCATCATATACGCTATGAAACCTCTCACACCGCTGAACTTCATGTCATAGTCGCCGGGCATTTTATTGATGAGAGAACCCTTGCCGTAAACAACTTCATCATGAGAAATCGGGAGCATAAAGTTCTCGGAAAAAGCATAAACCATGCTGAATGTAAGTGTGTCGTGGTGATAATTTCTCCACAACGGATCAAGTGAGATGTACGAAAGCATATCGTTCATCCAACCCATATTCCACTTGTAGTCAAAGCCGAGTCCCATATCCTTAATCGGATAGCGTGTAACATTCGGCCATGCCGTACTTTCTTCGGCAATCATCATAGCCTCGGGGTGGAACATATGTACAACCGTGTTGAGCTTCTGCAGGAAATCAACGGCAACAAGGTTTTCTCTTCCGCCGTATGCATTTGCAATCCACTCGCCGTCTTTTCTGTTGTAGTCAAGATAAAGCATTGATGCAACGGCGTCAACACGGATACCGTCAACATGATACTTGTCAAGCCAGAACATTGCAGATGAAAGGAGGAAGCTTGTTACCTCATATCTGCCGTAATTGAAGATATATGTACCCCATTCCTTGTGTTCGCCGATACGGGGGTCTTCATATTCATAACAGCCTGTACCGTCAAATCTGCCAAGACCGTGTGCGTCCTTCGGGAAGTGGGCAGGAACCCAGTCAAGGATAACGCCGATGCCCTCTTCATGACATCTGTCCACAAAATACATAAGGTCTTTCGGCTCACCGTAACGGGATGTTGCGGCAAAGTAGCCTGTAACCTGATATCCCCAGCTGCCGTCAAACGGATATTCTGTAAGAGGCATAAACTCAATGTGAGTGTAGCCCATATTCTTAACATAAGGAATAAGCTCATCAGCAAGCTTGCGATAGCTGAAAACATTGCCGTCCTCATACTTACGCCAAGAGCCTGCGTTTACCTCGTAAACATTGACAGGCATACTCTTGTGCGGATGCTCTTTTTTGTAATCATACCACTTTTCATCATGCCACTCGTAGCCGTCAATTTCGTAAACACGGGATGCGTTGTCGGGACGAGTCTGGCAATGAAAAGCATAAGGATCGGTTTTGAGCCTTCTCTCATGCCACGGGGTTTCGACACAATATTTATAGCAGGCAAACTCGGGAATTCCCTCAATAAACAACTCCCAGACACCGCCGTCCGAGATTTTGTACATAAAGTTTGCGTCATTGTTCCAGTCGTTAAAATCACCGACCACCGAAACGGACAATGCGTTCGGTGCCCATACTCTGAAAACAACGCCCTGACGGCCGTCCCAGTTCACAAAGTGTGAGCCTAAAAATTCATAAGCACGAACAGATTCGCCCTGTAAAAACTGATCAAGCGGCGCTCTTTCGTCATTAATTTTAAAAGCCATAGTAACCCTCTTTTCTGCGATTGTAGGCAGTTCTTCAATAAGACAAGTATAGTATAATATATTTTCACCAAATATACAAGTGGTAAAAACGATTTTTATGTAAATAATTTTGTCGGTTTGTCTGAAATATTGTCAGTTGCTGTGAAAATCGTTCCAAAAAATATTCAGAGAATGCGTGTTTCAGCCGTAATTTTTATTTTTGACACACTTATCCCATACTGTTATAATATACAATAACGAAGGCAAAAACAAGCGACAATTACGCTACTTTCGTTGGAAAACCGACTAATTTTAAAATCAGGTGATTATCTTTGGACATAAGAGTTATGAAAAGCAAGAAAAGTATTTTTGACGCATTTGTAAATCTGCGTTCAAAAAAAGAACTGCGCAAAATTACCGTTAAGGAGCTTTGTGAAAAAGCACTCATCAATAAATCTACCTTCTACACATATTATGAAGATATGTTCGACCTTTCGGACAAAATTGAGAGCGAGGTAGTTGACGGCATTGTAAGTACCATAAGCAATCCGCAGATGATGATTGACGAGCCCGTAAAATTTTATCGCAATCTTCTGGGGGCAATGACCGAAAACAAGAAATTGATTGACACGGTATTTTCGGGTTCACAGCATCCTAATCTTATTGTGAAGATTTCAAAGTCATTGAAAAATATGATTTTCGAGAACTGCCCGGAATATATAAACGATAAGAAATTCTGCACACTTCTTGACTACGCAATCTACGGCGGATACTATGCCTTTGTTGAAAATCAGGAGAACACAAACGATTATTCGGATGAACTTATTGAATCGGTTTCAGTGATTTCCGAGCATATGACAAAACTCATAAAAGCAAGCATTCCAACCCTTAAGAGCAATAATACATAAAAATACTTTTTGCATATTTTTCAAGCTGTATTATTCATTAATTTGTGCAAAGTGCGATTTTTGTCGAACTTTTGCCGAACTTCAAAATATTTATTTAAAATCGCTGTCGATTGTGATAGAATATATTCGGTTTTATAAGAGAGAAAGGAGAGTCGGTCAGACTGCCGTTTAGGAGGCGTTTGAAGTCTGTCCGAAAAAGAAGTTATGGAAATTAACACACTTGATATTCTGAAGAATCTTGCCATAATCCTTGTTGCGGCAAAGCTTCTCGGTATTGTTGCCAGAAAGCTCGGCGCACCGCAGGTTGTGGGTGAGATTATTGCAGGTCTTATCGTAGGACCTTGTATGCTTAATTTTGTTTCGTATGACGGGTTCATCTCAGGTATGGCTGAAATCGGCGTTATTTTGCTGATGTTCTCGGCAGGTCTGGGAACGGATCTTAAAGAGCTTATCAAAACAGGACCTGTTGCCCTGCTTGTTGCGTTTGCCGGTGTAATCGTTTCGGTTCTCGGCGGTGCGGCTGTTTACCTTGGATTCGGCTTTGGTGACGGCGACCTTGCGATGCTTGAGGCTGTATTTATGGGAACAATCCTTGCGGCAACCTCGGTTAGTATTACTGTTCAGGCTCTTAAAGAAATGGGACACCTGAAAGGAAGGGTTGCAACAACAATTCTTTCAGCCGCAATTATTGACGATGTTATCGGCATCGTACTTCTCACCGTTGTAATCGGTTTCAAAAGCCCCGATGTTCAGCCTGCGTCCGTTTGCATCAACATTGTACTTTTCTTTGTTCTTGCATTTATACTCGGCTTTGCACTTTATTTTCTCTTCAAGTGGCTCGACAAACTCTGGCCGCACTCAAGAAGAATTCCGATTTTCGGTCTTGTTCTCTGCTTTGCGTGTGCATATTGTGCGGAAGAATTTTTCGGAATTGCAGACATCACAGGCGCATATGTTGCAGGTATTATCCTCTGTAACATCAAGGATTCACAGTACATCGAAAGAAAGATGGATGTCAGCTCGTACATGATTTTCGGACCTGTATTCTTTGCAAGTATCGGACTTCAGACAAGCTTTAACGATTTCAACCTTTCAATGCTCTGGTTCTCAATTGCACTCGTTGCAGTTGCACTTTTGACAAAGGTTATCGGCTGCGGCGGTACGGCAAAGCTTTGCAAATTCAATATGCCCGACTCGCTCAAAATCGGCGTAGGTATGATGAACCGTGGTGAGGTTGGTCTTATCGTTGCCAAGAAGGGACTTGACACGGGTCTTATGGCGCCGCAGTTTTTTGCTCCTATTATTATTCTCATCATCGTTTCATCGCTTGCAACACCTATTCTTCTCAAGGTGGTTTACAAGAAATGGCCGGGTAAGGAAAATGAGGAGGCAGACAACCGTTCGGAAAAGCTTGCCGAAAACGAAAAGTATCTTACTCAGGAAGTTGTCGGTGCAACCTACAACATCACAGAAGATAATTTCAAAGATAAAAGCAAAGACGAATAATTTAATACAATAACCTAAAAGGACAAATGACAGTCATCAAGTCATTTGTCCTTATTCTTATTTATGCGGTTTTATTAATTTTTCTCAAACAGTGTTCCTTTAGAATAAATTTTGTTTGTGTTTTGATACATATAATCAAAAAGAATATCAAACACTTCTTTGTTTTTGTTATCAATCAAAGCGTATTCGGTAATTGAATTATCTTTGATAAAAGCAATGACCAATGTATCGTCAACACCTGTAACCGACAGTTTTTCGGCATTTTTGATTTTTAGATTTTCGACAGCTGTTTTCACATCATATGACGAATCAATAATAACCTTATCCCAACTGTCTGCATATGAATCAAGCGAAATTCCCTTTTCGGTATTCTGAATTTTGCTTATTTCAGTTGCAATACTGTCGTTCGGCTTCAAATCGCCCTGTGAACAACCTACTGCAAACAGACACACAATAATTAACGAAATTGTCAATGCCAAACTTTTTCTCATTTTTCCTCCTTAATTTTTAGATGAAGAAATTGTTTTTATAAGTCAATATTAGAAATTGTTTTGGTCATTAAAAATCTTCTACACAGGGCAAAAATGCCTTGTCAAATTCACTTTTCGGCAAAAGCCACAGCTTAATGTACATTGCAATCGGTGATGCAGGAGGCAAAGCTTTTATATTAAGCCGGTCAAATTTCAGCTTGCTTTCGTAATAAAAGCCCTTGCACGCACCCGTCAAAAATACGGGAATATTCATTTCTTTTGCTTTTTGACAAAAGTCGTTCAAAGCCTTACCGTCTGTATTCAGCGTACCCGAATGGAATCCCTCAAGTAAAACGGCTTTTACATTTTTCGTAATTTCAGGATACTGCATACCGACCGTTGCGGAAATTTTCAGCACATTGCTGTTATCCGAAAGTCGGACGCTTTCATCAAAAGCAAACTCGCTTTTTAATGCCTTATAACGGGTATTCTTCACAAAAAGTCCGTTCTGAATTTTACCATAGCTTTCGTCAAAAATGCTGTGCAGTTCATCGCTGTATGCCGAATGTGCAAGCAGTCTTGACGCTCTGTGAATTGTCACGGGCAAATCGGCGTTTTTATACGAAACAAAAGCACCGTTTCCGCTGCCTGATTTTATAAAATCAATCGCACCGACAAAATTTTCAAAGCCGTTTGAACGGCTGTCATCAAGCGGATAATTTGCCGAAACAAGCACAATCGGCACATTTAAGCCGTCAAAAATATAAGCAAGAAACGCAGAGGTGTATTGCAAAGTGTCCGTTCCGTGAGTTACAACAATGCCGTCATAGCTGTTCAAATCATAGCTTTGCAGACAGTCGGCAAGCCGGTTCATGTGACAGCCCTCAAGATTTTCGCTGAGGACGGTATAAGGCTCAGCAGTGTCAAAATCAACATCGCCGTACCTGTCAAGATACATCTGCGTGAGCATATATTTCTGCTCATTGTCGGGCGAAAGCACCTCGCCCTTACGCACACAGCCGATTGTACCGCCCGTAAAAACAACAAGAATTTTCATATACTCACCTCTTTCATATTCTGTCCTTAAACAATTATAAATAAACTATTTATTTTCCTTGCCCGTGATTTTTTCGATTGTGATTTCATAAACGCCTGTCATACTGCCCGATTTCTCTATGCACCTTTTTCCGCTTTCGATAAATTCGGGAGCATATTTTTCAACAATCAGTTCAAGACCTCTGTTCTTGTTTTTAACCGATTTTGAAATCGTACCGAACACAACCGCACTTTCATATTTTGAAGTCAGCTTTGCACCGTCAATTCTGTTGTTTTGAACCGTGCAGAACGAAACCTTGTTGCAGTATTCAACATTTTTCAATTTCAAGCCCGAATTCGGAGCGCAATGGAAATAAATTTTGTTGCCCTCAACGGCAAAATTTACAGGCACACCGTAGGGATAGCCGTCCTCGCCGATTGTTGACAAAATGCCGTATTCACCGTTTTTAAGGATTTCATAGGCTCTTTCTTCGATAGTTTCCCTGTCTTTTCTACGCATCTTTTCGTTCATTATTCAACTCCAATATCGTTCATAACCATGCCCGTAATCATCTTCGGATAGAAATATGTTGACTTCTGCGGCATCTTTTCGCCGGCGGCGGCAACATCACGGATTTCGGTTACTCTTGTCGGATTAAGCACAAACGAGCATTGGAACCTGCCGTTGTCAACGCCCTCAACAGCCTCTGAGAAGAATTTTGTGTATGTAAGGTTAATCTGATTTGCCATATTTTCCTTATCAATGCCGAAAATTCTTTTAAGCACAAGTGAGTGGAGAACGGTAACATCAAGCTGTCTTGACGGTTCGCTCAATTCGGGAAGAAGCTTGTCCATAATGTCAAGACTTTTCAGCACAAGCCTGTACCATTTTCCGTTTCCGACATAGAATCCGAATGCCTTTTTGCCCTCGTCATAGAGCTTTGCAAGCTCGCTTTCCATATTGTCCGTACCGTTCATTTCGGTAACATCAAAATATTCCCTGCAACCGTCAAGAGCTTTTTCAACATTAAAGTCCGGCAAATCACGCACAAGGCGGTGTGTCGGGAATACAACAAGTCCCGGATGCTCCATGTCAACGAGGTAAATCATCTGATAATCGCAGGGATCGCCAACCTTTGAAAGACCGTTTTCACGGCAGTAGTTTCGATAGTTTAGAGCGGTTTCATAGCGGTGGTGACCGTCTGCAATATAAAGCTTTCTGTCGGCAAAATCTGCACAAAGCTTTGCGATTACATTTTCATCCGTAACAATCCAAAGTCTGTGAGTAACACCCTCACCGTCGGTAAATTCAAGCTTTGGTGTATCCTTTGACTCATTGTCAATTGTTGCGAGGGTTGTATGCTCGCTGTCCATATAAAGGGCATAAATCTGACTAAAATTGCAGTTTGTTGCCTTCATAAGATTAAGTCTGTCCTCTTTAGCCTTTGAAAGAGTGAACTCGTGCGGAAGAATGATTCCCTTTTCAAACTCTTCAAGATGAACACGGGCGATGATACCCTTGATGCTCTTGCGTTCGCCGTAAGCCGTAAATTCTTCCTCATAAACATAGATTGCAGGCTTGTCCTCGCTCACAAGAACGCCCCTGTTCCGCCACATATCAAGGATTTCTCTTGCTGTCTGATACGGGTTTTCGCCCTCTTTCGGAAGCTCAAGCCGAATGATATTGTACTCGTTTTCGCTGATATAACCGAGTCTTTGTTCCTCGCTTATGATGTCATAAGGCGGACAGCAAAGATGAGAAATTTCACCTGCTTTTTCCGTGTTGTAACGCATTCCTCTGAACGCTTTTATTTCTGCCATATTAAAAACCTCCAAATTATTTTTCGGTCAAGTGTATCTTCACCGTCCGTATAAGGCAATTATAACACAAGCAGTTGATTTGAACAAGTGAAAAGTAAGTTTATTTAAATTTACTGTGCAAAACCACAATGAATATTACGGCATAAAAATCATTGACAATCAAAGGAAAGTTTGATATAATATTCTTTGCGTAAGCTGATTACGATATTTGACATTGCATAAACATCTTGTCAAATGAAAACAGAATACGCGCCAATAGCTCAGTTGGTTAGAGCTACCGGCTCATAACCGGTCGGTCCGGGGTTCGAGTCCCTGTTGGCGCACCAAAAAAGAAAGTACTCAAACGGGTACTTTCTTTTTTTGTTTTTACTCTATCTTTTTCCAACAATACTTTTTCATAAAATCTGCAATTACGGTTATATCTTCACCCTCATAGTATTTTACAAGCAGTCTTTTAAATTCAGGCACTTCCTTTTCAGGAATCACCAAAAATCCGCCACCGTGTGAAATAAGATAGTGATTTGCAAAAATTACAGAGGCACGCTTGTTACCGTCAAGAAATATTTGTGTTTTCATACAATAAAGGCACAACTTAATTGCCGTATTGATAACTTCATCACTTTCTTCTATAATTTCACGGATTTTTTCTTTTACATCCAACTCATTAGGCAACGGTGGAACATATGAAGAACCTCCGATAGTAACCGGAACTCCTCTAATTCTTCCGCCTTCCGCAAAAAATCCTTCATTAACAACTCTTGCTATATGGCTGAGCATATAGTAGTCGGAACGACTTGCTATTACATCACGATCCAAAATAAATTCCCATGCGTGTTTTAAATTCAAAATTTTCTGAACATCTGTTGCAGTCACACCGGAAATTTTACCGTTATCTATGATTTCTTCAGTTTGTGGGAATGATGTAGCAACACCCTCAAGAACAGCCTGATCATATATATTAATTTTCATATTTGCACGGGCAAACGCAATATTGTTTATAACATCAGAAGAAAGTTCATCTTCTGAATATCCCGCATTTGCAAGTTGTTTATCTATACTGCGAAGTTCTTTCCTGATTTCACGGGCTTCTCTGGCATTGCGGAGGAGCAAATTATATAATTCTTCCGTATATGCACCTACATAAGTTGATGTCTGTTTTCCTGCAACACGCTTTCTCACATAAAGATATTTTTCATTACCTCGTTCCTTAATTTCGGGAGTTCCGTCATACGGCATTAAATTTAACCTTGCATTAAGGTCAGCACGGCTTCTTAGTAACTCTTGTATTTCATTGTATTTTGCAGCCATTATAATTCTCCTTTGGGGTACATTCTCTTGTAAAAGTATAATACAATTCTCCCCAACAGTCAATGCACCTTGGGGAACATTTTTGCATTTTAAAGCCTAATTCGTTCCCCAATAATAAATTTCAAACATATTATATCCTACTCAAGTTCTTTTATGAAATCCATTAACACCAACAAATTCCAAAACACCCCTTATCTCACACGCGGATAAGGGGTGTTTTTATTCATTAATTTTACTCTTTTTGAATTTGAGATACTTTATATAGTCGAGCACATCGCCACATTCCTCTTTTGTAAATGACTGCGGAAGAGAAACAGAGCGAATGTTGCGGTTAAACGAGAGCGGTTCGTCAATCAGACCGATGAGATAGTCAACCGACACATTAAAAAGTTTTGCAATGATTATTTTTGAATTATCATCGGGATCACTGCGGTTACATTCGTAAGATGATATTGTGTAGTGTGACACGCCCAAAAGCTCTGCAAGCTGTGCCTGCGACACGCCGTGGTCTTTGCGAAGTTCCTGTAAGCGTTCACCAATCATAATATCACCTCATACCTTTAATAATTTAATTATAAATATTTTGCGAATTATAGTTTAAAATTATGAGAAATTTTAGAATTTTAATTGACAAGTGTGAAAATCTACATTATAATTCTTATATAAGCTGTGAATTTTCACAGTAATTTTAAGGAGGAATTATTTATGTATTGTCAAAAATGCGGCAAACAAATTGCTGACGGAAGTGTATTTTGTCAGCACTGCGGCGCACAAATAGGAAATGTTGTATCAGATAATTTTTCTAATCAAAATGCAAATCAAAATTATAATGTACAGCATACCGAAAAGCATGAAGAACCAATAAAAAACAAAGAAGAATTTATTGCCGATTTCCGCGCAAAGCACCCTGAACGAATGGTATATATAGTTATATTTATTATTCTAGAAATTGTTTCAACAATCGTATTTATAATGAATGTATCATCTTATATAGATCATCACCGTGATGAAAATCTCACAGGTATGATGATTGCGGCATTTCTCGAAATAATTGCAATAATTTTTGCATGTGCAATTCAAAAAGTAAACGCATCGGCAAATAAAGCATTTGACAGTTATATTACAAAAGAAAGCCGTGAAAAAACGAAAGTAAGTACAAAATGGCTGTGTCCGAAATGCGGAAATTCAAATCCTGCCAACATAAGATACTGCTCAAACTGTAGTTGTCAAAAGCCGAATTTTGAACCGATTTCAGCTCAAACCGATGTTTGGCAATGTCCAAAGTGTGGAAAAATAAATCAAAATTATGTCGGAACATGCGGTTGCGGCACAAGAAAGCCATAAAGCAACAGGCTGTACAGATTGCGTACAGCCTGTTTTTGTGTGGATATTAAAATGTAGCGGCGAACCGTGTTCGCCCGTTCGTGTGCAACGCACACAATTTTCAGCACATCAAAAGTTATGTGAATAAGCAAACAGTATCATCAAGGCGGGCGTCCAATGAACGCCCCTACTGTTTATACAAACAGTTACAATACTACGCTCGGGCATAAATGTTTTTTAACATTACAAACTATCTACACGAATTGGGAACGGCGGCTCGCCGTGCGGGCGTCCGATGAACGCCCCTACTGTTTATACAAACAGTAACAATGCTACGCTCGGGCATAAATGTTTTTTAACATTACAAACTATCTACACGAATTGGGAACGGCGGCTCGCCGTGCGGGCGTCCGACTAACTCCGCTATATTTTCCGTTTTTCAATTTTTAACTTAATTTGAATCAATGCCCGTTCTCCGTAATTCTGATTGCAACGGCGGTGACATCGTCCTCACGGTCGGCTTTACGGTGCTTTACCGCCTCGTCAACAACAGCCTTTGCAAGATCCTGGGTACTGCCCTCATTCCATGTGCGAATAAGCTTTTCGAGCCACTTGTCATCGCCCGTAATTACACCGTCTGATACCATAACAATCATATCCCCCGTTGTCAGATTTACCGTGTCGGTTGAAAATTTTATACCGTTTAGAATTCCTGCAGGGAGCGACGGCATTTCACGAACCGTTACCCTGCCGTTTTTCTTTACAAATGTTACGGGTGCGCCTGCCTTTTTAAAAGTGGTTTTGCCGGTGTAGAGGTCAATACTTGTGACATCAACCGTTGAAAGCGATTCATCCTCACTTTTCACCATGAGGGCGGAGTTCACAATCTGCAAACAGCTGTCGGCTGAAAGCCCTGCCCTTAACAGTCTTGTCATAACGGATGCCGCCATATTGCCGTCAACAGCGGCTCTGCCGCCCGTACCCATACCGTCACACACGAGCGCATATGTTTTGCCGAAACCGTCATTGAAATAATTTATGCAGTCACCGCAGAGCTTACCGTTGTCGGCGGTGTGCTGGTCGCTTCCGATTTCAACATCAAACACGGGCATTTCGCACATTGCAATACGGATTCTGTTGCCCTCTCGGCTGATTGTCGGCAGGTCAAATCTTCTTCCGCAGCAGCGTGAAATCTCTCGCATAACCTCGCCCTTGGAAAGCTTTTCGGACTTATTCGAGAGCGTAAGCTCCACACTCATTCTTCCGCCGTTTGACACAAGGCAGATGCACTCCTCAACAATTGCACCGAGGCTTGTGAGGGCGCTGATTATCCGTTGTGCAGATTCGTTATCGCACCGCATTGTGTTGCGAAATTCATCAGCCAAATCGTGGAGAATATCACCGATTCCCGAAAACTGCCCTGCAACAACACTCCGCACATCGGTAATCCTCTGTTGTGCCTCAAGTGCCGACTGATATTCACGGTAGTTTGCGTTCATTGAACGGGCAATTTCGCCTTTTTTACAGCAGTTTTTTACGAAAGATTTTTCAACATCTCTTTCGCCTATTGTGCCGTTCGATTCAAGATACTCTTCAAGCCTTGCAAAATCGTCACGGGTGACACCGCCCTTGTGTTCATAGCAGTACATTTTCAGTCCGCAGGTTTCGCAGACTTCATTTCTTGTACCCTCACAAACAGCGTCAAATGTAGGCGAATAGAGCTTTTTCATCTTTTCAGAAACCTTTGAAACATCGTTTTTTACATTGCCGACTGCCTTTGAGGCAAAGTCGAGTCGCATAACAATATTTTTTCGCAGAGCCTCTCCGAGCGATGTATTTTTGTCGCTTGAAAACACGGGCGAAATCACATTGCCGACTTCTTTCGGAAGAACCATAAACACCGCACTTGCGGCAAGGCTTTCAACAAGCACACCCGACGGTGTTCCGAACTGCGAACCGAAAGCAAGGCACATCACACCGTTGGAGATTACAAAGGCAATCGCACAGCCTAATTTTCCGAGCTGTGAAAAAAGCCCAGCCATAAGTCCTCCGAATGCAAAACCTCCGCAGATGTAGCCGTTCTCTCTTGACGCAATGCTGAAAATCGCCCCTGTTGAAATTCCGCTGATTGCACCGCCCGTAACCGAGCCGTAGCGTGAACAGAGCAAAATGACGAGCATTGCAATAATTCTGCCGAACGAGATATTCTGCCACGCAATACTGCCGAAAGCCAGAATCAGGATACACCCCGACATAACCACGCTTGCGGTTTCCTGTTGCGAAAAAACTTCAAAACTTCTGTTGTCGCCTGCAAGGTGCAGTGCCGTGCTGATAAAATATGCCGCCGCACCTGCAATTACCGCCTCGGTTACGCAATCGGCAAAGGTTGTCAGCGTGCTTGTGCTTACGAAAAGCAACGAAACACCCGTTGCAAAAATCGGAACAAATGCCACAAGCGGAGCAAAAACCTTGCTTTTGGTAACCTTGTCAAGATCACCGAGCAGCCACCGCAGACCGCCTATTGCCGCCACAACGGCAAGGTATCGAAAGCTGTCCGAGGGTTTGAGCAGGACATAGCCGAATGCCGTGCCTAAGAGCGATGACAAAAGATACTTTCTCGGAACTGCCGCCGCAAATGACGCCCCGAACGGTGCAAGGCTTCCGAGAACCGCTCCCCGTGATACCAAAATTCCGCAGAGCAGACAACCTGCGTTCGTGAGCATTTTCCGCATAAAATCGCCCTGAACAGCGTCCTGTCTGCGAGCCAAAGTAGTTTTTGCTTCCATAAAAATCAACATCCCTTTAATGATTTACTTCTTTTTGTATTTTTATTATAGGATATTATGGGTAACAGTTTTGTCTTTTTGTGAATGAGAATTTTTATATTCTTTTGTAGAAACAAAGCTTTGAAAAAACTTAATAAAGTAATTACGCAAAAGATTGTTCAACATTAAAAAAAGCCGTTGTTAAAATTCTGATTTTGCATTATAATGGAGTAAACCAAAGTGAAAGGACAAACAAAATGATTATAATGTCAGTTGACCTCGGAAAAGCACGCACAGGCATTGCCGTGTGCGACAAAACCGAGTTTTTAGCGTCGCCATATACGGTTATTTTTGAAAAGTCACCGAAACAGTTGCTTGAAAAGGTGTCAAATACAGCCAAAGAAACAAAAGCCGAGCTTATTGTTGTGGGACTTCCGAAAAATATGGACGGCAGTGAGGGCGAAAGTGCACAGAATGCCAGAGCGTTTGCCGAAAATCTGAGCAATGAAACAGGCATTGAATGCGTTATGCAGGATGAGCGCGGAACAACAATTACGGCTCACAATTTTCTCAACACCACAAATACAAGAGGAAAAAAGCGTAAAAATGTCGTTGACGAGGTTGCCGCCACAATAATTCTTCAGGATTATCTTGACAAAAGGAAATCGGGCTTAAACAAATAAAATCATAAAAGATTTACCCTTCCGATGATTTCGGAGGGGTATTTAATGTACATTTTGAGAATTTTATAACCTAAAATTCAAGCACGCCGCAGTTTTTCTCACTTGAAACTGCGGCGTGCTTTTAAGTTAAATGCTTTAGTACTTTTAAGTACTATAAAATCATTGTATCACCCATTTATGATAAAGTCAATAGTACCGATAGATACTATACAAGGTGATAATATGTATTTTAAAAGACTGCGTGATTTGCGAGAAGATCATGATATGAAACAAAGTGAAGTTGCCGAATATTTAGGAATTCAGCAGACGGTCTATTCACGCTACGAAAGAGGATTTCAGTCAATTCCTGTTGAGCATTTAATTAAACTGGCTGATTTGTACAAAGTTTCCACAGATTACATTCTCGGCAGAAAATAGTTACAAATTAAAAATTAAAGTCGGGCAACGGCGAGCCGCCGTTCCCTGTTCGTGAAGACAGTTTGTAATGTAAAAAAACATATTATGCCCGAGCGAAAGTTTTTTTAAATTGAAAGTTGAAAATGGAAAATTGAAAATTGCGGTCGGGCAGACAGTTTGCAAACGAAAAAAATACACGGTATGCACCATTTGGCACATACCGTGGTTTTTTTATACATTATATGTTTTCAGTTAAATCAGAAGTCCATAATTTCATCGTCTTCAAGAGCAACGATAACATCATCTGTTTCGTCATTCTCAACGATTTCTGCCTCAGAATTACTCTCAAGCTGAACATCTGCATATCTCTGCATACCTGTACCTGCAGGGATAATCTTACCGAGGATAACATTCTCTTTAAGACCGACGAGCGGATCAACCTTACCCTTGATAGCAGCATCTGTAAGAACTCTTGTTGTTTCCTGGAATGATGCGGCTGAAAGGAAGCTGTCTGTTGCAAGAGCGGCCTTTGTGATACCGAGGAGGAGCTGAGTGAATGTTGCCTCACGAAGACCTTCTTCGCCGTTGGCAATACGCTTTTTAATCTGCTCATTCTCGTAAAGAACTTCGTTCTTGTCATAGGTCTGACCTGACATAAAGCCTGTGTCGCCTGCGTCCTCAACCTTAACCTTACGCATCATCTGACGAACGATAACCTCAATGTGCTTATCGTTGATTTCAACACCCTGTAAACGGTAGGTACTCTGTACTTCCGAAATAAGGTAGTTCATGACTGCCTCGGGTCCGAGAATATCGAGTATATCGTGAGGATTAACAGCACCGTCAGTAATCTTGTCGCCCTTTTTGATGTGGTCGCCGTCAAATACCTTTACACGGAAACCGAAGGGAATGAGGTAAGCTCTTTCTTCGCCTGTTTCCTTGTTAAAGATAACAGCGTGCTTTGCGTTTTTGATTTCTTCAAAACGAACATCACCGTCGATTTCACTGATGATTGCAAGGCTCTTTGGTTTACGAGCCTCGAAAAGCTCTTCAACTCTCGGAAGACCCTGTGTGATATCTTCGGCAGATGCAACACCGCCGGTATGGAATGTTCTCATTGTAAGCTGTGTACCCGGCTCACCGATTGACTGAGCGGCAATAATACCGACAGCCTCACCGACAGTAACAGGCTGACGGTTGGCAAGGTTAGAACCGTAACACTTACGGCATGCGCCGTGCTTTGCACGACATTCAAGTACCGAACGAATCTTGATGTGGTCAACACCCGAATTAACAATGATGTCAGCCTCTTTGTCGCCCATCATAACATCCTTTGAAACAAGAACATTACCGTTAGAATCGCAGAAGTCATCAAGGAGATATCTTCCGATAAGACGCTCGTGGAGTCCTTCGATAACATTTGATTCGCCTGCTTTGATGTCAAAGATTTCAAGACCTTCTGTAGTACCGCAGTCCTCTTCACGGATAATAACTTCCTGTGATACATCAACAAGACGGCGGGTAAGGTAACCTGAGTCGGCTGTACGAAGAGCTGTATCGGCAAGACCTTTACGAGCACCACGAGATGAAATAAAGTATTCCAAGATGTTAAGACCTTCACGGTAGTTAGCTCTGATAGGAATTTCGATTGTTTTACCTGATGTATTGGCGATAAGACCACGCATACCTGCAAGCTGTCTGATCTGGCTCATACTACCACGGGCACCTGAATCAGCCATCATGAAGATCGGGTTGTAGCGGTCAAGGTTTTTCTGGAGGGCGTCGGTTACATCATTTGTAGCCTTTTCCCAGATACGAAGAACTTCTTCGTAACGCTCCTCGTTTGAACGAAGACCCATCATAAACTCATCACGAATAACATCAACTTCCTTCTCTGCCTCGGCAATGATAGCCTTTTTCTGAGGAGGAATAACTGCGTCACAAACGGCAACGGTAATAGCACCCTTTGTAGAATACTTATAGCCCTGTGCCTTAATGTGGTCAAGAACAACGCTTGTTCTTACCGGACCGTGAATTTTGATACATTTATCAATAATCTTCTTAAGACCCGATTTACCGACGAGGAAGTCAACCTCAAACTTGAATCTGTTTTCGGGGATACTTCTGTCGATAAAGCCGAGATCCTGAGGAATAGGATTGTTAAAGATAATCTTACCGATTGTTGTGTCTACAATACCGGATTCGATTTTTCCGTCAATTTCAAGCTCACGGCGAACCTTGATTTTTGAGTGAAGCTCGATAACGCCTGTCTGATAAGCCATCATAACTTCATCAACATCACGGAATACCTTTCCTTCGCCTCTCTCACCGTCCTTATCAAGTGTAAGGTAGTAAGAACCGAGGATCATATCCTGTGTAGGAACTGTAACAGGCTGACCGTCAGAAGGCTTGAGAAGGTTGCCTGCTGCGAGCATAAGGAATCTTGCTTCTGCCTGTGCCTCTGCCGAAAGAGGTACATGGACAGCCATCTGGTCACCGTCAAAGTCAGCGTTGTATGCTGTACAAGCGAGCGGATGAAGTTTAAGAGCACGACCTTCAACAAGAACAGGCTCAAATGCCTGAATACCAAGACGGTGAAGTGTTGGAGCACGGTTGAGGAGAACAGGGTGTCCCTTGATTACAACTTCAAGTGCGTCCCAAACATTGTCCTTTGCACGCTCAACAGCTTTTCTTGCTGATTTGATATTCTGCTCTGCTTTAGTTTCAACAAGGCGTTTCATAACGAACGGCTTGAAGAGTTCAAGTGCCATTTCCTTAGGAAGACCGCACTGATACATTTTGAGTTCAGGTCCTACAACGATAACCGAACGGCCTGAGTAGTCAACACGCTTACCGAGAAGGTTCTGACGGAAACGGCCCTGCTTACCTTTAAGCATATCCGAAAGTGACTTGAGGGCACGGTTGTTAGGTCCTGTAACCGGTCTGCCTCGTCTGCCGTTGTCGATGAGTGCGTCAACGGATTCCTGAAGCATTCTCTTCTCGTTGCGGATGATGATTTCAGGTGCGTTAAGCTCAAGGAGCTTTTTAAGTCTGTTGTTACGGTTGATAACTCGGCGATAGAGGTCGTTAAGGTCACTTGTTGCAAAACGACCGCCGTCAAGCTGAACCATAGGACGGATATCCGGCGGAATTACCGGAACAACATCGAGAATCATCCACTCGGGACGGTTACCCGACATTCTGAAGCTTTCAACAACATCAAGTCTTTTAAGGAGTCTTACTCTCTTCTGTCCCGATGCAGTTTCGAGCTCTTCTTTAAGTGAAGCGGAAAGAGCATCAAGGTCAATCTCGGCAAGGAGCTTTTTGATTGCCTCGGCACCCATACCTGCTTCAAAGTCGTTTTCATACTTCTCACGCATATCATTGTACTCACCCTCGGTAAGACACTGATACTTTGCAAGGTCACGGCAGTCGCCGGGATCTGTTACGATGTACTGTGAGAAATAGAGTACATTCTCCAAAAGCTTGGGAGAAATATCAAGCATAAGGGCAATTCTTGAAGGAATTCCCTTGAAATACCAAATGTGCGACACGGGAGCGGCAAGCTCAATGTGTCCCATACGCTCTCTTCTGACCTTTGAACGGGTTACTTCAACACCGCAACGGTCACAGATTTTACCCTTAAAACGGATTCTCTTGTATTTACCGCAGTGACATTCCCAGTCCTTTGTCGGTCCGAAAATGCGTTCGCAGAACAAGCCGTCTCTTTCAGGCTTGAGAGTACGATAGTTAATTGTCTCGGGCTTTTTAACTTCGCCGTAAGACCATTCTCTCATCTGCTCAGGAGAAGCAAGTCCGATTTTAATTGAGTCAAAAACATTATTATCTATCATTGCATTTCCTCCTTACATATCGTCACTGCCAAAGTCATCGCTGAAATCATCCGATGTGTAGCTGTCCTCTTCAACATCGGCAAGTGAATCGTCAAACATATTGCCTTCTTCGCCGCCCTCGTCAAGAGTGTAGCCGTCCATTGATGTCATTACATGGTCTTCTTCAAATTCCGGATTTGTTGCATCAACAATATCCTCGTCCTCATCAAACTTCTGCTTAATGTCAATTTCCTCACCGTCAGAGTTAAGAACACGAACATCAAGTGAAAGTGACTGGAGTTCCTTAATAAGAACTCTGAATGACTCAGGAATACCCGGAGCAGGAATATTCTGACCTTTAACGATAGCCTCGTAGGTCTTAACACGGCCGACAACATCGTCCGACTTAACTGTAAGAATTTCCTGAAGTGTATAAGCAGCGCCGTAAGCCTCAAGTGCCCAAACTTCCATCTCACCGAAACGCTGACCGCCGAACTGGGCTTTACCGCCGAGTGGCTGCTGTGTAACGAGAGAGTAAGGACCTGTGCTTCTTGCGTGGATTTTTTCATCAACGAGGTGATGGAGCTTGAGGTAGTACATATAACCTACTGTTACAGGGTTATCGAAACGCTCGCCTGTACGGCCGTCAATAAGCCATGTCTTACCGTCCTCGCTGTAACCTGCGTCTTTAAGACACTGGAAAATGTCCTGCTCATGAGCACCGTCAAATACAGGTGTCATAATCTTCCAGCCAAGCGCCTTTGCGGCATAACCGAGGTGAACCTCAAGAACCTGACCGATGTTCATACGAGAAGGTACGCCCAACGGGTTAAGTACGATGTCAAGCGGAGTACCGTCAGGAAGGAACGGCATATCTTCCATTGGGAGAATTCTTGAAATAACACCCTTGTTACCGTGACGACCTGCCATCTTATCGCCTACGCTGATTTTTCTCTTGAGTGCAAGGTAAACTCTTACAACCTTGTTTACACCGGGCTGGAGTTCGTTTCTGCTGTCTGCACGGGTAAACACCTTAACATCAACAACAGTACCGCATTCACCGTGAGGCACACGGAGAGATGTATCTCTGACTTCTCTTGCCTTTTCACCAAAGATTGCACGAAGGAGTCTTTCCTCGGCTGTAAGCTCTGTTTCACCCTTTGGAGTTACCTTACCGACAAGGATATCGCCTGCTTTAACCTCAGAACCGATCTGAATGATACCGTCCTCGTCAAGATACTTGAGAACATCTTCACCTACATTCGGGATATCTCTTGTAATCTCTTCGGGTCCGAGCTTTGTATCTCTTGCCTCTGTGTCATATTCTTCAATGTGAATTGATGTATAAACATCATCACGAACGATTTTTTCGTTGATAAGAACAGCATCCTCGTAGTTATAACCTTCCCATGTCATAAAGCCGATGAGAGCGTTCTTACCGAGAGCAACTTCACCGTTTTCGGTAGCGGGACCGTCTGCGAGAACTTCGCCCTTCTTAACTCTCTGTCCTCTTGACACGATAGGACGCTGGTTGATACATGTACCCTGGTTAGAGCGGAGGAACTTGATAACCTCAAAGTCCTGAACTCTGCCCGAGTCATACTGTACACGAATGTTACGGGCGTCAACGCTCATAACGATACCGTCTTCCTCAGCAAGGATACAAACGCCTGAGTCTGTACCTGCCTTGTACTCCATACCTGTACCAACGATAGGAGCTTCACTGCGGAGGAGCGGAACTGCCTGACGCTGCATGTTCGCACCCATGAGAGCACGGTTTGCGTCATCGTTTTCAAGGAACGGAATCATAGCCGTAGCAACAGATACAACCATCTTAGGAGATACATCCATGAAGTCGAATCTTTCGGGAGAATACTCTACGAATTCGTCACGGTAACGACCTACAACTCTTGAATGAACAAATCTGCCGTTTTCATCAAGCGGTTCGTTAGCCTGTGCAACAGCGTAGTTATCCTCAACATCGGCTGTCATATAAACAACCTCGTCGGTTACAACGCCTGTTTCCTTGTCAATTTTACGATAAGGAGCTTCGATAAAGCCGTACTTGTTGATACGGGCAAATGAAGCAAGATATGAGATAAGACCGATGTTAGGACCTTCAGGAGTTTCAATAGGACACATTCGGCCATAGTGTGTGTAGTGTACGTCACGAACCTCAAATCCTGCACGATCTCTTGAAAGACCGCCCGGACCGAGGGCTGAAAGACGACGCTTGTGGGTAAGCTCTGCAAGTGGGTTACCCTGATCCATAAACTGTGAAAGCGGTGAAGAACCGAAGAATTCTTTAATTGCCGCTGTTACGGGACGGATATTGATGAGTGAGTTAGGCGAAAGTGACTCCATATCCTGTGACTGGGTTGTCATTCTTTCTCTTACAACTCTTTCAAGACGGGAGAAACCGATTCTGAACTGGTTCTGAAGAAGTTCACCTACGCAGCGGATTCTTCTGTTGCCGAGGTGGTCGATATCGTCTGTGTTACCAACACCGTGAGCAACACAGTTGAGGTAGTTGATTGTTGCAAAGATATCATCAACCGTAATGTGGTTAGGAACAAGCTCATCTGCACGGCTTCTGAGCATTTCCTTGAGGTCATCCTCATTCTCGCAGGAATCAAGAATTTCGCAAAGAACATCAAAACGAACATTTTCCTTGATATCACACTCTGCTTCTGCGTCAAAATCAACATAGCAGGCGATGTCAACCATACCGTTTGAAATAACCTTAACGATTGTTTCATCGGCAGCCTTTACATAGGCAATCTTAACACCTGCGTTTTCGATTTCAAAAGCCTTTTCCTTTGTGATTTTTTCATCACGAAGAGCCATAACCTCGCCTGTGCGTGGGTTGGCAATCGGCTCTGCAAGAACCTGACCTTCAAGGCGGTTTGCAATACCGAGCTTTTTGTTGTATTTATATCTGCCTACTCTTGACATATCATAACGACCGGGGTCAAAGAACAGGTTGTTTATGTGTGTCTGCGCACTGTCAACTGTCGGAGGCTCAGACGGACGGAGCTTTTTGTAAACCTCGATAAGACCTTCTTCAACATTTGAAGCGGCATCCTTTTCGATAGTAGCTCTCATTCTTTCATCGTCGCCGAAATAGTCGAGAATTTCGGCATCCGAGCCAAGACCGAGTGCTCTGATAAATGATGTAACGGGAAGCTTACGGTTCTTATCAATACGAACATAAAAAACATCGTTTACATCGGTTTCATACTCAAGCCATGCACCACGATTCGGGATAACTGTTGTTGAATACAGTTCCTTACCGGTTTTATCGTGATCCATTTTATAGTAAACGCCCGGGCTTCTTACAAGCTGTGAAACGATAACACGCTCAGCACCGTTGATAACGAATGTGCCGCTTGCGGTCATCAGCGGGAAATCGCCCATAAATACATTGCTCTCTTTGATTTCACCCGTTGACTTGTTCAAAAGTCTTGCGGTTACTCTGAGAGCGGCTGAATATGTTGCATCACGAACCTTACACTCAATTACGCTGTAGTTCGGGTGATCAACATCAAGTGTGTAGTCGATAAAATCGAGAACAAGGTTGTCCTGATAATCGGTAATGCCCGAAACATCTTTAAATACTTCTTTAAGACCTTCGTCAAGCAACCATTTGTATGACGCTTTCTGAATGTCGATAAGATTAGGCATATCAATTACTTCATCGATTTTACCAAAACTCATTCTTTCGGTGTTGCCAAGCTTTACGGGTTTGACATTAACCATAGGCGTATCACTCCTTAAAAAATCTATGAAACGGGGCAAGCGGTACTGAAAATCTGCTCATAAAAAGCTCTTGACACAAAAGGATTTTTGTGATAATATCCCCTTGTCAGATAAAGTTTTTTGCGGATTTTCCCGACCTCTTCGGTACATATCCCCATTATGGTACATTTTATTATTCTATATTGAAATAATCAATAAGTCAAGAGAATTTTCGGATTTTTTTCGGATTTTACTGACTTTTTTATATTTTTATAGGTTTTATTTCCCGAGAAGAATTATTTTTCTTTTCGGGCTATTTTTTACATCCCAATGCAACACCCGACACGGTGTATGGTTTTACAAGTAGGGGCGTTCATCGGACGCCCGCAAGTAACAGAACATACATTATGATAAATACAAAGTGTATAGATGTCGCAAAGTCATTGTTCAACTGTAGCGGCGATCAGCGATCGCCAATTGATTTGTGTGCAAACACAAATCAAGCAAAACCAATTTTTTTGGTAAATAGCAAATATAAATTTCATATAACAAACGATTTGTATTAAGTCGAACCGATTTTACAATCGTTTCGATTGGCGAACACTGTTCGCCGCTACAGTATTACAATCGCTTTGCGGAATTTATAAAGTTTGTTTTTAAATATAATTTCTACTATTATCAACTGGAATCTGAGTAAAAAATTACGGCATAACCGAAATTTAATCGGTTATGCCGTTTTTATGTTTATGTACCTGAACACCCTTATTCTCGTTTTGACTTTAGATAGTTTTCAAAGGCTTCTTTGATAACTGAATGTTTTTCGTCTTTATCTGCATCACTATTCCAATCTGTTCCATCTGTTGCGTTTTTTATCATATATGAAGTGCTCCACTCCTTAATATCGTGGTCATATATATCATAAGTTATTTTCTCCATTGTACCATCGTCAACATTAAGATAATAACCGCATCCATAATAACCTGCGATTGGATAATTTATGTAAAATGCCATTTGACCTCCGTTGGCAAAATTAAAAAAACTGATTTTATCTATTGAAAATGTTTTTCCGCTATCGTCCTTTGTAACATCCCAATTTTCAATTTTTTCATAAACGAGGTCAATGTATTTAGTATCAGTATCCGTAATCATAACGGAGCTTTCTGTATTTTCTACTTTTCCGCAGGCAGAGGTCAGTAAAATAATAAACATAGCTGTTATTAAAATAATAAGTTTTTTCATTTTGGTTTTACCTCTCCACATCCGCAAGAGCCAACATAGTTTTGATTTTCTCTGCCACAATTTGGACATATCCAAACATCTGCTCTATGCACACTTTTATTTATCTTATTACTGTTTCCGGTTATAACATATGGTTTCTCACAAGAACAACGAGCACAATACAAACTGGTTCCGTCATTATACGCACCACATTTTTGACAGCGCCAAGAAGAATTTCTTTGATTTGATGAATCATTAATCATACGATATTTATTATATTCCTGTTCAGCAGTTGAATCATATTTTTTTATTGCACAAGCAAATATAATTGCAATCACTTCTATGAATACAGATATAATCATTCCAATAAGATTATCAGCACGATGATGATCGATATAACTTGAAACATTCATAATAAAAACAATCGTTGCAACAATTTCAAAAATTATAAAAAGTACAGTATATACCATTCGTTCAGAATGTTTTGCTCTATAATCACTAATAAATTCTGCTTTGCTTTTGGTATGCTCTGTGCTTTGTCTTTGTACAACAAAATTATTTCTTGATACCGCCTCTCCATTTATTTTACTTCCGCAGTATTTGCAAAAATCACTTCCATCATCAATTTGTTTTCCACACTTTTGACAATACATAATTCTCTCCTCAATTCATAATATATTATTTGTTGCTTTAATTTGTTTTTCAACAATGTTCAATTAACGATTACAATAAGATTATATACTATAGTATAGGCATTGTCAACACTATAGTGCATATTTTATGCTTTTTATTACATTGTGTGCAAAATAAATGTGTATTAATATAATTAAAAAGTACCCTAAAGAGCAGGATGAAGCATATGGAACGCACCGAACTTAACAAAAAGATAGGACAAAACATTCGGAAATATCGTTTAAAAATTGATATCAGCCAAGAAAATCTTGCTATGTCGGCAGGTCTTTATCCTGCATATCTCGGCAGACTTGAACGAGGTGAAAAGTGTCCCACAATAGACACACTGTATAAAATATCCTGTGCGCTCGGTATAAGAATCAATGAGCTTATTTGTTTTGATTCCAAAATTGACTCATCGCCAACTAATAATCAGGCAAAAATGCGAATTGAAGAAGCGTTAAAACAAATTCCTGACACACAACAATTGCGAATTGCAGAAATTGTTGAAAATATCGCAGTCATAATAAAAGAAGAAAAAAATCAGTAGTAGCGGCAGTCAGTGACCACCACCATTGCAGAAATTTTATGTTTTAACAAAATATTATGGTGTAATGAGAATTATGTATTCATTTGTAGCGGCGAACACGGTTCGCCAATTGATTTGTGTGCAAACACAAATCAAGCAAAACCAATTTTTTGGTAAATAGCAAATATAAATTTCATATAACAAACGATTTGTATTAAGTCGAACCGATTTTACAATCGTTTCGATTGGCGAACACTGTTCGCCGCTACAGTATAACAATTGCTTTGTGGGATTTATCAAATTCGTTTTAACATATATTTTCTACCATTACCTGCGGGCGTCCAATGAACGCCCCTACATTTAAACAACAACTTTCATACAAACAAAAATCGCATCAGAGCTTTTTCGGGCATCTGATGCGATTTCTATATTATACTATTTTCTCGAATTGGGAACGGCGGCTCGCCGTAATTTTCAATTTTCAATTTTTAATTACTTTGCCCTTCCCCATATCATCATATCTGTCCAGAAACGAAACTTTATTATCGCCTTGCTTATATGAAATAATCGTATCGAGGTTGACATTTTCAACGCTATGGAAAATGTTGCTTTCAATCTGGGGATTGATTTTCTTCAGATTTGCTATAAGCTGTTTGATTTCCTGTCGTTTTGAGCCTGTGTTGCCGTTCGGGGAGCAGGTTGTGCAGGTGTCCGTAAAACGGCACGCACATTGAATGAAATTCAGCTTGTTGTAATCTCGCCAATGCTTGATTTCAGCCTCACGAACGAGGTAGAGAGGGCGGATAAGTTCCATTCCCTCATAGTTTGTGCTGTGGAACTTTGGCATCATCGTCTGAACCTGACCGCCGTAGAGCATACCCATAAGGATAGTTTCTATAACATCATCATAGTGATGACCGAGTGCGATTTTATTACAGCCGAGCTGCTTTGCCTTTTTGTAGAGATAACCTCTCCTCATTCTTGCACAAAGGTAGCAGGGATATTTGTCAACATTATAAACAGAATTAAAAATATCTGTTTCAAAAACGGTTATCGGAATGTTCAGCCTACGGGCATTGCTCTCGATTACATCACGATTTTCAACGCTGTAGCCCGGGTCCATTACAAGAAAAACAAGCTCAAACGGAAATTTATTGTGCCTTTTCAACTCCTGAAAAAGCTTTGCCATCAGCATCGAATCCTTACCGCCCGAAATGCAGACGGCAATTTTATCGTTCGGCTCAACAAGCTTGTATTCAATGATCGCCGCAGTAAATCTGCTCCAAATCGTCTTGCTGAACTTTTTGCGGATGCTTTTTTCAACATCGGTTGCGTAGTCCTCATTCTCGAATTGACTTCTCAACCAACTGTAATAACCGCCCTCAAGATTCACGGCATTGAATCCGTCATCACGCAGATTTTCTGCAAGCTCGTCACTTATCTGACCGCTTTTGCAACAGAGGACAACAAGCTTGTCTTTTGGCAAAAGTGAATTATCCTCTTTGATTTTTGCAAGCGGAATATTCTTTGCACCGTCAATGTGACCGTATTCAAACGAAATTTCATCTCGGATATCGACAAGAGTATATTCCTCGTCAAGCTTTCTCACCTGTTCTATTGTAATCTGATTGTTTTCCGATTTAAACATTCATAACCCTTCAATCTCTGTTTTTGCTGTTTTTTATTGCAACAATTGTTATATCGTCAAATTGCTCCGCATTTTCGGTAAAGTCCGTCAAAGCGTCATAAACTCCGTCACACACACCTTTTGCAGTCTGTTCGGCATTTTGACAGGCAGACACAAGTCTATCGTTGCCGAAAAATTCATTATCCGCATTTGTTGCCTCATTCACACCGTCGGTGTAAAGGCAGATTATATCGCCGTTTCCAAATTCAGCGCTGTTCACAACATATCTTGCATCATCAAACACACCGAGCATTATACACGGCTTACATTCTAAAAATTCAGCCTTGCCGTTGCTCACCGCAACAGGCTTGTTATGACCTGCATTTATGTACAAAAAGCTGTCGCTGTTTTTGTCAAAAATCACGGCAAATGCAGTTACAAACATTCCCTCGGGATTTGACGAACAGAGTTCCCTGTTGATTTCTTCAAATGCCCTGTCGGGTTCTGCATTTTCGGTCATTTTTTCGTGGATAAGAGTTTTTGCAAAAGCCATAAACATTGCCGCCGCAACGCCCTTGCCCGACACATCACCGACTACGGCACATATTCTGCCGTCAGGCAATGCAAAGCAATCGTAAAAATCGCCGCCTACCTGTCTTGCAGACTCCATTCTTGCCGAAACATCAAAACAATCGGCAAAAGCAACATTCTTTTCTCTCGCAATTATTCCGTACTGAATCCGCCTTGCAACCTCAAGCTCGGTTTCATTTTTAGCCTTTTCACTCGCAAGGGCGGAATTTTTTTCAACATAAGTTTCTACATCGTGAGCCATATCGTTGAAATAATCAGCCAAAAGCTGAATTTCATCGTCAGAGCCGAGTTTTATCGGCACAAATGCTTTCTTTGTATTTGTGCCGTCAGCCTTGTCGGAAAAGTATCCTCGAATTTTTTCAAAAATCAAAAGTATCGGATTATACATCTTTTTTCTGACAAACCGCATTACAAGCAAGAATACAATTGCCAGCACAACAAACAATGCAAGAACTCGCATTGCAGTATAGAAAATGATTTCCGTATAAATCTGCGTCAGCGAATAGTCCGCACCGATTAACGCAACAGGCTTGCCGTCCTTGCCTTGAATCGCTGAAAATGCCGTGTAAAAACTGCCGAAGCTGTCGTTCTGATATTCATAAGCCGTGACAAGATTAGGATTTTCCCACGCCTCTTTTTCAGCATCCCACAAGCTGTGGTCAACCTCTGCGCCTGCACTCCTCACCTTCAAAACATTCTCGTTTTCGCTGTCATCATCGGCAACAGTCATAACATATGCAACCTTGTTTTCGTTAAAATTCGGAATGTAAATGTACATATATTCAAGGTGGTTCGTCTGACAAATCCACCTCAAGGTCTTAACGGCTTTCCGATATTCTTCGGAATCGGGATTATCAAGCAATGCGTTTATATCGCTGCGTTCAAAAGTTTCCGTTGCAACCTTTGACGCACTTTCGGTCAGCTGTCGTGTAAACCGCCTTGTGCGCTGAATGTTTTCAATGCAATTGAGCGTACCCGAAACAATCACCGCCAAAATAAACAGCACAAGTATGTGAAAGAAAAGCCTTTTGAAAATCGACTTTTGGACTTTTATTTTGCCGATTGGTTTTTCGGATTTTTTCATTAACAGTCACCGCTTTCTTTCCGCACACTTTTCATCTTGTATTTTAACACGAATGTATGATAAATGCAAAACATAATAAATGTCATATAGTAATTGTCAACCCGTAGCGGCGAACCGTGTTCGCCGCTACAAACAATCCATAATTTTCATCACATCAAAACATTTTAATAAAACAAATAGTTTCATCAATGCGGGCGTCCAATGAACGCCCCTACGGGTTTGCGGCATTTATAAAATTTGTTTTGGCATACAATTTCTGCCTTTACCTGCGGTCGCAAGGCTACCCCTACAAGTATACATTTACTTTCATATAAAGCAATATAAAGCAAAAATTGCATCAATGCCGTATTCGTGCATCTGATGCAATTCCTTTATCCGAGTATCTTCTCGAATAGATTGCGGTGGCACACCGCCGACCACAATTTTCCATTTTTAATTTTTAATTAAGCAAAAACAGCCGACTGCTTTGCAATCGACTGTTTAATAATCGGATTATATATCAATTACCATCTTGCGTCAAGTTCGGCTTTGGTGGCTCTTTTTTTCTTTCTTGCGACATATCTTGAATATCTTGAAAGCTTTCTGTCACGAAGGAAGAATACAAAAGCAATTGCGCCGAGGATAACTGCAACAAGCACAAACCAAAGACCTACATTTGCGGATCTCTGAACTGCGGCAACAAGAGTCGGCGTGCTTGCGGCATTTGACTTTGCAAGAGCCTTGTCGGCAGATTTTACGGACTGAACGGCAACGCTTGATGCTGTGTCCGAGTAGTTCTGATTCTTTTCATTTGAAAGAATGAACTGCGATGCACCTGTTGAAGAAGGCATCTCAATCGGAGCGGCTGAAACCGCCGGAGAAACCTCGCCGCTTACAACCTCTGTTTTGGGGTTTGCAACTGCGTTGTCGCTGAACAGTGCGTTGTATGTTTTCTCATCAACAATACCTGTTGAATCGAGTGAATTCTGATTCTGGAAATTTGCAACGGCCTGCGCTGTATATTCACCGTAGTAGCCTGTTGCATCCATTGCAAAGTAGCCGAGTTTTATAAGCTGCTGCTGAATTGCAGTTACTTTATCGTTTTCGTCACCGTTCTGATACTGAACTGCCTCTGTTACAGGCTCTGTTGTCGCCTCTGTGGGAGCAGTCGTTTCTTCTTCGGGCTTGTCCTCAGTCTTTGGTGTTGTATCGGCTTTTGGAGCTTCAGGAGCATTCTCCGAATAAAGTGTATTTCTCGAATCGCCTGCAATACCGTCAACTGTAAGACCTGCGGCTTTCTGGAATGCCTTATAAGCCTCTTCTGTTGCATCACCGAAGTAACCGTCAACTGCACCGTTGTAATAGCCGAGGTCAGCAAGTCTTTGCTGAATCTTCTTTACCTCAGCACCCGATGAACCGTTCTTGTAAACACTCGGTGTGTTGCTTGAAGATGATGAGCTGCCTGATGAACTTGAAGAACCTGATGAGCTTGAACCCGATGAACTGCTTGAAGAAGTGTTAGAAGGAGTCTTGCTCGATCTGCCCTGTGAGTCAAAGTAATATGTAGTACCGTCAATTGTTCTTGAAGTATTTACAATGTACTCGCCGTTTTCGTAGTAGTAGTAGTTGCCGTTAAAGCTTTCCCAACCGTTTGTTACATATGAAACTGCTGCAAGCTTGAACCAGTATGTCCAATTGTTATAACCGCCGATTGCCTCGTAGCAAACACCGTATTCATCGCCTCTTGCGTCAACCTCCATACCGTTGCCGACATAGACGCCGACATGACCGGGACGCCAAAGTCCAAGACCGTGAACATTAGGAATGCCTGCGCTTACCGAACCTGTTTCGGTAGCTGTTTCAAGCTGTGGATTACCGCATCTTTCGCCGCCGGCATATGAATAGATAAGACCTGAACAGTCAACTGCTCCGGGGGTTGAACCGCCGTAAACATATGACCATCCGCTGTTATAGGCATTGAGTGCCCATTCTGCAAGACCTGCACCCGTGCCTTTTGCACCGGCAGAAAATGAAGAACCGAATACGCATACACTTGAAAGTGTGAGAACACTCAGAATGATTGCAGTAATCTTTTTTATTCTCTGCATCGTTAATTACCTCCATTTTTATCAGAGAGTCAAAGCTCTTACAGAAAAATAACGACCGACTCAAAGTACAGTCCGTTTTAATCTGTACGGAAGATTTGACCGAAAAATTGTTACCAAATCTGACAGTAAATTACAAATTAGGTTACACCTTGATAACAACATTGTAACCATTATAACATCACCCTTTTAAAAAATCAACCCCAAAGCCCGTATTTTTTGCTAATTCAGAAAATTTGATGCAGTTTTACTCACAAAATCTTCATTTCAAGCACCAAAATAAAGCGAATTATTACAAAATTTGTAACCTTTTGTAATAATTACAGCGTACCGTCAACATAAATTTCGCATTAAAAAAGCAACTCCCGCACCAAGCATTTGGAGCGGGAGCTGCTTTTATTCGGTTTCCGTAATACAATTATGAAAAAAACAGAGGAGAGAAAATTTCAAAATGAAATTTTGCTGAGTAAAATATGAATTAAAAATACATTTATACGGCATTACTGGTATTCGCAAACACTTGCCCATTTGAGAAGGAACTCTCTCTCTTCGGGTTTGCCCTTAACAGACTGTGATGCGGCTACAATCGGAAGCCAGCGGTCAACATATTGACGGGCTGTGTCGGTCTTTGTGCAGTAAAGCTTCATATACTTTTCTGCAAGCTCTTCCTGATGATTCAAACGGAACAAGAGGTAAGTTCTTGCGGCATCGGCTGAACCGTTACCCTGTGTTGCGTGTGACCAGTCAATAACATACGGTGTACCCGACTCGTCAATAATAATATTACTCGGGTTGAAATCGCCGTGACAAACCTTTGTGTGGTTCGGCATACCGTTAAGACGGGTTTCAAGTTCATATCTTGTTGTTGCGTCAAGGTCGGTTTCGCTGATTTTGCGTTTCATCTTATCCTTGAGTTTGTTAAGCAACGGTGCTTTTTGGCTGAGGATTTTAACCTGAATGTCAACAAAGAGATTGAGGTATTCGTCCTCTTTTTCGGGATGCTCTGCCATAAGCTCCGCAAGAGTTTTGCCCTCGATGAAGGTGGAGATAATTGCCCATTTTCCGTCAATCTTTGTAACCTCTTCAATTTTCGGAATATTGAGTCCTGTTTCCTCAACTCTCGCCTGATTAAGAGCCTCGTTAAGAATATCTGATTTCGGATAACACTCGTCAAAAACTTTGGCTGCAAGCGCACCGTCTTTATAAACTACCTTGTTCTCTCTTTTTGCAAGAACTGTATCTAATTTCATAATAAAGCCCCTTTCGCTTTAAAATATTAAAAATTCATCAAGCAATCTTTCATTGCTTCGGTTATATTATACAACAATTTCAGGGGTTAGTACAGTGTAAAAATAACAAAATAATTTTAATTTTCTTTGTGCATTTAGCAAATACAAATAAAATATTTTTTACCTTTCAAACAAAAAGAGCAAGATATTTTATGCGAAGTGCATAAAAATTTGTTAAACTTTTAACTAAATATTCGTGAAATTTTTAACATTCTTTTGTGCATTGTGCATAATGGCTTGTAGTATTAAAACCAAATTATCCCGAGCGGAAGTTTTAATTAAATGTAAAATTGAAAATGGAAAATGGGAAATTGCGGTATTATCCATATACAACAAAACACCCTGCCACGGGGGCAGGGTGTTTTATAATTATGCATTACGAGATAGATTAAACAGTCTCGCTGTTGTTGCCATAGTAAGCATTGAGGTACATCTGCTTGATTTCCTTGAAGAGCGGATATCTTGGGTTTGCACCTGTGCACTGGTCATCAAATGCCTGCTCTGTCATAGCGTCAAGACGGTTGAGGAAGTCCTCTTCGTCCGGAACATAATCCTTGATAGAGTTCTTGATGCCGACTCTTGCCTTGAGGTCGTTAACAGCCTTGATAAGGTTTTCAACGCTCTCTGTATCGTTCTTGCCGCCGAGGCCGAGGTAACGAGCTACTTCAGCATAACGAGCGAGTGTGTGCGGGTGATCATACTGTGGGAATGTACCCATCTTAGCAGGAACTTCTGCTGAGTTGAATCTGATTACCTGCTCAAGCATAAGTGCGTTAGCAATACCGTGCGGTACATGATGGAAAGCACCGAGCTTATGAGCCATTGAGTGACAAACACCGAGGAATGCGTTAGCGAATGCCATACCTGCCATTGTAGCAGCGTGAGCAACCTTCTCACGAGCAACAGGCTCATTCATACCGTTGTCATAGCAAGCAGGGAGATACTCGAAGATAAGCTTGAGTGAACGGAGTGCAAGACCGTCTGTGAAATCTGTAGCCATCATTGAAGCGTAAGCCTCAAGTGCGTGAGAAACTGCGTCAATACCCGATGCAGCTGTAAGTCCCTTAGGACCGCTCATCATATTGTTAGCATCAACGATTGCCATTTTAGGCATAAGCTGATAGTCAGCAAGCGGATACTTAACGCCTGTATTCTGGTCTGTGATAACTGCGAAAGGAGTAACCTCAGAACCTGTACCTGATGATGTTGGGATAGCAATGAAGTATGCCTTCTCACCCATCTTCGGGAATGTGTAAACTCTCTTACGGATATCGCAGAAACGCATAGCCATATCCTGGAAGTCAACTTCCGGATGCTCATAGAGAACCCACATAATCTTGCCGGCATCCATTGCTGAACCGCCGCCGAGTGCGATAATGCAGTCAGGCTCAAACTTACGCATAGCCTCTGCACCCTTCTGAGCTGAAATAAGTGATGGGTCAGGCTCAACATCTGCGAATGTTGTATATGTGATGCCCATTTCATCGAGCTTGTCTGTGATTGGCTTTGTGTAGCCATTCTTATAAAGGAATGAGTCAGTAACGATAAATGCTCTCTTCTTACCCATTACATCCTTGAGTTCCTGAAGAGCTACAGGCATACAGCCCCTCTTGATATAAACCTTTTCAGGTGCTCTGAACCAAAGCATATTTTCTCTCCTCTCGGCAACTGTCTTAATATTGATAAGGTGCTTGCAACCAACATTCTCAGAAACAGAGTTGCCGCCCCATGAACCACAGCCGAGTGTGAGTGAAGGAGTAAGCTTGAAGTTGTAAAGGTCACCGATACCACCCTGTGAAGAAGGTGTGTTAACAAGAATACGGCAAGTTTTCATTCTTGATGCGAACTCGTCAATCTTTGCTCTTTCGTTTACAGCGTCAACATAAAGTGAAGATGTGTGACCGTAACCGCCGTCAGCAATAAGCTGCTCAGCCTTTGCAATAGCATCTTCGAAATCTTCAGCCTTGTACATAGCGAGTACAGGAGAAAGTTTCTCGTGAGCAAACTCTTCGCTGATGTCAACTGATTCTACCTCACCGATAAGAACCTTTGTTTCCTCAGGAATTGTTACACCTGCAAGAGCTGCGATTGTAACAGGCTTCTGACCAACAATCTTAGCGTTAAGAGCGCCGTTGATGATGATAGTCTTTCTAACCTTCTCTGTCTCTTCCTCGTTAAGGAAGTAGCAGCCACGAGCCTTGAATTCCTTCTTAACTTTGCTGTAAATCTTCTTTTCAACGATAACAGACTGCTCTGAAGCACAGATCATACCGTTATCAAATGTCTTTGAGTGGATAATTGAGTTAACTGCGAGTAAAATGTCAGCTGTTTCATCAATGATAGCAGGTGTGTTACCGGCGCCAACACCGAGTGCAGGCTTACCTGATGAATAAGCAGCCTTAACCATGCCGGGGCCGCCTGTTGCGAGGATGCAGTCAGCTTCCTGCATAAGTGTGTTTGTAAGTTCGAGTGAAGGAATATCAATCCAGCTGATGATACCCTCCGGAGCGCCTGCCTTAACAGCAGCTTCAAGAACAACCTTGGCAGCCTCAATTGTGCTCTTCTTAGCACGGGGATGCGGGCTGATGATGATACCGTTTCTTGTTTTAAGACAAACGAGTGTCTTAAAGATAGCGGTTGAAGTTGGGTTTGTTGTAGGAATAACGGCAGCGATTACACCGATTGGCTCAGCAATCTTCTTAATGCCGTAAGCCTTGTCTTCCTCAAGAACGCCGCAAGTCTTAACATTTCTGTAAGCATTGTAAATATACTCAGATGCGAAGTGGTTCTTGATAACCTTATCTTCTGCAACGCCCATGCCTGTTTCTTCAACAGCCATCTTAGCGAGCGGAATTCTCATCTGGTTAGCAGCAGTAGCGGCAGCAAGAAAAATCTTGTCAACCTGCTCCTGTGTGTAGGTAGCAAAAATTTTCTGAGCTTCTCTTACTCTTGCAAGGGCAGCTTCAAAGCTTTCTGCGTTATCTACGATAGGATACTCTTTTGTACTCATTTAATCTACCTCTTATCTTGCATAATTATATTAGATTCAGCAAAGCTGAAAATGATATCAAATTAATTTGCCTCAATTACTCGGCTTTCTCGGCAGCCTTACCGCTTGCCTTTGTTGCCTTTGTTGAAGAACTGCCTAAGTCAGCCTTGAATTTAAGGTTATTTTTCTTAGCATAGTTCTGGGCATATGAACCGCTTGCTCCGTGGATTGTAACTTCCTTACTGCATTCAGCGAATACATTGTCGGGAATACTTGTAATACAAGCCGGAATTGTAATGTCTGTAAGCTCACGCGACTGATAAAAAGCATATTCATCAATCTTTGTAAGTTTACCGCTGTCGGGAAGAACAACATTGTTAAGTGCCGCACCCGAAAAAGCTCTCGGTCCGATTTCTTTGAGTGTACTCGGAAGCTTGATTTCTCTTAACTCAGAGCAGTTAAAGAACACGCTGTTGTTAAGGATTTCAAGACCTTCGGAAAGATTTACCTTTTTGAGGCTGTGACAGCTTGAAAAGGCATAATCTTCAATCTGCTTGATGCTTGACGGAATTGTTACTTCCGTAATTTTGGAGTCATTGAACACGCTTGCACCGATTACGGTAACCTTGTAGTTCTTGTAGCTTTCGGGAATTTCAATAACCGTGTCAGAACCTGTGTACTTTGTAATCATAAGTTCTTCCTTATTGATAATGAAAAATCCGAAATCTCCGTTTGTAAGGTCAGGCTCTGTCGGCTCAACCTTGTAGCCGGGCTTACTGCTGTTTGATGTGTTGTCGTCACAACCGCATCCTGAGAGTCCGACCGCTGCTGATGCGCACATTGTGCACGCCATCAGAAAGCAAAGAATTCTTTTCATTTTTCTGGATCCTTTCAATCGTTGTTTCAGAATTTAGCTAATTCTCGATTGATTCTATTTTATCATCTTTGTTAAATATTTGTCAATGTTTTTTTGACCATTTTTCTACTTTTATCGGGTTCAATAATAATTACAAAAAGATTACACACTTATTGTTGCACTTCTCACAAAAAAGATAAAAATCCCGTAAAATCCGCTGTTTTTTGCGGTAAAAAATGTAAGAAAAATCCTCAGAAACTGCCGTTTTTGGCATATCATTGACGAATCAATCGACCAATGTCATATTTTCACAATAGGCGTTGTAAAATCAAGACCGCTCCTTTTTGGAATTTCATACGCAAGTGCCGAAATATCGTAGGCTAAAATGTCCTTTTCAAGCAATGCCTTTGTGTTGCCGCCTGTTCTGATACCGTTGCTTGCAGAGGTGACAATATTCAGCCGGCAGTCTTTGAGCAATTCCGCACCCTCGTTTGTAAAGCCTAAAACACGGACATACTCAATCGGGATTTGCGTATGAGCTTTTTCAATTCCGAGCAATGCACAGGCGAGTATTCTCCGTATGCGTGCATGAGTGTAGCGCTTTGTCTTTACAAGGTCGGCAATTTCTGATGAGGTACTGCAACGCACTGCCGCATCGGCAATTCTGTTTTCAAGCCCCTCACCCACATCGGGCAGTTTTGCAATGTCCTCTCTTGTCATAGTACGCAGGCGGTACAGCAACGGTCTGTCAAGATTTTCGGGAAATGTGATTTCATCGGGAATGTACGGAGCGTACTTCTTCGCATTTTCACCGTTACGCAACATTTCTCTTATGTGTGACGCAGACGCAAAGCCTTCGCCCGCAATTCGGCTGTCGTGTGCAACACCTGTTCTTGCAACCGAAAACAGCTCAACACCCGTACCGTTCAATGCCTTTATATACTCAACGCCAAGAATATTGTTCGGTTCGCAAAGTACGGACGAAATCTCATCACCGAAAACCGTTTTGACGGCGTTTTCAAGTTCACGGGGGTAGTATCCGCCGTTTTTCATTCCGTTACGCACAAGAGCCTGTACCCTTTCATCACAAACAGCGTTTGCGGATTTTTTAAGCAGTTCGCAGTCACCGCTTTCACTGCCGAAAGCAAGGTGATTTGTGCAGTCAAAAGCCGACGCAATCGCAACACCTGCCTTTGCAAAGCCCTCAGCCCCCGAAAGTGAGAACACAACGGGCAGTTCAAGCACCAAGTCCGCGCCGTTTTCAAGGGCAGATTTTGCACGGACAAATTTGTCGCATACGGCAACCTCCCCACGCTGGGTAAAGCTGCCGCTCATAATTGCTATGACCGGCTCTTTAAGCACATTTTTTGCACTTTCGAGCAAATATTTATGACCGTTGTGAAACGGATTAAATTCGCAGATGACAGCTGTTGCCATAACTATTCCTCCGAAGCCTTTATTTCGCATACATATTGTAAAAAACACTTGAAAACATACATAATTTGGAGTATCATATGTATGTGTGACCTGTCAATTTTGAAAAGTCTTTTTCTGATTTACATTATAGTATAAAATATGACGACAGGCAAATATATTTCTTATATTTTAAACTGAAAACAACTACCAAAGGGGACGATTGTAATGAAAATTCTCGTAATCAACGCAGGCAGTTCCTCGCTCAAGTACCAGCTTATTGATACTGACAACGAGGCCGTTCTCGCAAAGGGTAACTGTGAAAGAATCGGTCAGAACGGTGCTTTCATTGGTTTTAAAACACCCGACGGCAAAAAAATCAACCGCAAAACACAGATGCTTAATCACACTCAGGCTTTTGAGGCTGTTAAAAATGCACTCATAGATCCCGAATACGGTGCAATCAGCGATTTGTCCGAGGTTTCCGCCGTAGGTCACAGAGTTGTGCAGGGCGGTGCGTACTTTGACAAGTCGGTGCTTGTAGATAACTCGGTAATCAACAAAATCAGAGAGCTTGCTCCTCTTGCACCTCTTCACAACCTTGCACACCTTCAGGGCATTGAGGCCTGCACAAGAGTTTTCGGTCCGAAAGTTCCGCAGGTTGCGGTTTTTGATACTGCTTTTCACCAGACAATGCCCGAAAAAGCATTTATGTATGCAGTGCCTTACAAGTATTATGAAAAGTTCGGTGTAAGAAAGTACGGCTTTCACGGCACATCTCACCGTTATGTTTCAGAAAAAATGGCTGACCTTATGGGCAGAAAAAAGGAAGAGCTCAAGCTTATTACCTGTCACATCGGCAACGGTTCTTCAATCACAGCCGTAAAGGGCGGTAAGGTTATCGACACTACAATGGGACTTACTCCTCTCGGCGGTTTTATGATGGGTACCCGTTCAGGTTCACTTGATCCGTCTGTCATCACATTTATCGCTGAAAAAGAGCATCTCACTCCAGAGGAAATGTCAAAGATTCTCAACAAGGAATCGGGACTTTTGGGCATTTCGGGCGTTTCATCTGACGACCGTGATGTTTGTGCAGCCGAAGCAGACGGCAATATGAGAGCTCACCTTGCCCACGAAATGCTTTACTACCAGATTGCAAAGTACATCGGCAGCTATTATGTAGCGCTCGGCGGTTGTGACGGCATCGTATTCACGGCAGGTATCGGTGAAAACCAGCCTATGCTCCGTGAAAAGGTTTGCGACTATCTTGAATGCCTTGGCGTTAAGATGGATAAGGAATTCAACAAGCAGGCCACATGCGGTGTTACAGGCACACTCTCAACTCCTGATTCGGCAATCAGAGTTGAACTCATTGCAACCGACGAAGAAATGGTTATTGCAAGAGATACAAGAGCCATTGTTGAGGCACTTTAATTGAAATAAATCTGCCACGCAGTAAATATTACATAAGAAAACAGGTTGTCAGTTGACAGCCTGTTTTTTGTTTATTGATTATTCCACAATTACGGCGAGCCACCGTGCGGGCGTCCAATGAACGCCCCTACAGCACAACAATTCATAAAATCAAGAATCCGCAACTGTTCCGTCCGTCACGGTGTCGCTTGTATCCCTGAATAAAAGTGTAATGCACCAGATTGCGGAAAGTCCGACAAGGATATAAACAATACGGCTTATGATTCCTGTCTGTCCGCCGCAAATCCACGCAACAAGATCAAACTGAAAAATACCGACACTTCCCCAGTTGAGTCCGCCGATAATAAGAAGCGTCAATGCTATTTTATCAAGCATTCAAAGTCCTCCTTTGTATTTGCTGAAAATAGTATTGACGCAATTTTTCGTTTTATTCAATTTAAATCAGAATTTAATTAATAATGCGAGGAGCAAAATCAGCACTCCGAGGAAAATTACCGCACCGCCGATTATTCTTGTGATTTTTACGGCTTTCTGAATTTTGAATTTTGAAATCATATTTTCCGTGGGAAACGGAAGAATAATGAGCATAATTCCGAGAATTATACAGCTTGCAAGCGCGACGGTAAGACCGACCTCTCTTGCAAACGAGAGCATAAAAAGTCCGATTGGAATTCCGAACACACAAATCATATTGATTACCGCAAACAGCTTGCCGAAACGCTCGCCCTTTTCGTAAAATTTATTTGCTTTAATATGACACTCATCATCACAATACTGGTCAAAATACGATATCTGTTTTCCGCAGAATTCACATTTTTTCATGGACACACCTCGTTGTTTCATTTAAAATCGTTCACAAAATATTTTAACACACAAATCAACATATTTCAACTTGAACAAATGTACATTTTCGGGTATATGCTTTGTTGAAAAAATTTTTGCAATGTGGTATGCTGAAAAGAGGTGATTTTATGGAGAGCTTTTTCGTTGCGCTTAATGCGGTTCTGCCGATGTTCATAATGCTTTTCATCGGTTTTCTTGTGAGAAAATTAAAAATTTTACAGGACAGCTTTCTGCCTCAGCTTAACAAAATTGTTTTCAATGTATTTTTTCCGTTTTTGATGTTCAATAACATCTACGGCTCGGATTTTTCAAGCGTTTTCAGCCCGAAGCTGCTTGCCTTTGCGGTTATTGGCGTGTTCACGATTTACTTTTTGTCAATCGGGTTTACACTACTTGTTGAAAAGTCAAATTACAGCCGTGGTGCGATGATTCAGGCGATTTACCGCAGTAATTTTGTCCTTATGGGACTTCCTATTGCGGCGAATATTTTCGGCAAGGATAAGCTTGGCATGACAGCCGTGCTTGTTGCTGTTGTTGTTCCGATTTACAATATGCTTGCCGTCATTACGCTTGAAATTTTCAGAGGGCAAAAGATAAATGTGCTGAAAATTTTAAAAGGCATTGCCAAAAATCCGCTGATTATCGGCTCTGTGCTCGGACTTTTGTCTGTTGCGTTCAATATAAGCCTTCCGGAAACAATTGACAAAACGGTTTCGGATATTGCGGCGGTTGCAACTCCGCTTGCGCTGATTGTACTCGGTGCGTCTGTCACATTTGACAGCATAAAAGGCTGTTCACGCAACCTCATAATCTGCATAATCGCAAGACTTGTTGTTGTGCCGGCACTTTGTCTGGGTACGGCGGCGCTTATAGGAATCAGAGGTGTTGACTTTGTGTCGCTTATCGGACTTTTTGCATCGCCGTGTGCGGTTTCGTCATTCACAATGGCTCAGCAAATGGACAGCGACTTCAAACTTGCAGGTGCGGCAGTTGTGTTCACTTCGGTTTTAGCGTGTTTCACGATGTTTTTGTGGATTTTCTTCTTCAGACAGGCAGGTTTCTTTTGATAATCTGCATAAATTTCAGACACATGATTTATTCAATGTGTAAAGTTAAACGATATTATTACTATCAATAACAAAAAATAGTATAACAGTCTTGACTTTTATTACTGTTAGTGTTAGAATACTCGCATAGGGTGACAGTTTGCAGGAAATGACTTGAAATCCTGCAAGATTAAGCTGTTACTTTATTAAACAGCTATTTCCTTCTTTTTTTATTATTTTGTGGGCATAAGAAAACGGAGTGCGTAATGCACTCCGTTTTCTTTTATACGAATTTTCTGGATACAACAAAATAATTGCAACACCATAGCATCCGCCCATACATTTAAACGCAACTTCTATATATACAAAAACAGTCGGGCGACAATGATTTGCATTTTGCAAACTGTCTGCCCGACCGCAATTTTCAATTTTACATTTAATTAAAACTTCCGCTCGGGCATAATATGCTTTTTGACATTTACAAACTATCTGCACGAATTGGGAACGGCGGCTCGCCGTGCGGGCGCCCGATGAGCGCCCCTACCGATTGTTTTGGTTTCACAACCAAAACAAATGGCGGTCACTGAACTCCCGTCTGAAATATAGTCGCAATGCGTCGTACATAAATGCACTTCCTTATGCTCGTTATTTCTGACAGCGCTTTGCTCCCTTTATCCGCCACCGGCGGCGGTCGCAAGGCTACCCCTACAGTCATACAACAACTTTCATATATACAAAAACAGTCGGGCGACAATGATTTGCATTTTGCAAACTGTCTGCCCGACCGCAATTTTCCATTTTCAATTTTCAACTTTCAATTAAAAAAACTTCCGCTCGGGCATAATATGCTTTTAATATTACATACTATCTTCCCGAACCGGGTGCAGCGACACGCTGCCGGTCAATCTGTTTTTTGATTTTGTCAAAGGTTACACCGTATTTTTCGGCAATGTCTTTGGCATAGCTTACACCTTGAGGCGGAGCGATGAAAACCTTGAACGAACGCTGTCCGTTTTCGACACCTGTTACCAGACTTTCAACCTTGCTGTCGCCCTTTACGGTTGTGTTCACCTCGTCAAGATTGCGAGCCAAATCGTGCATATGGGTATTAAAAATCGCCCTTGTGCCGAGATATCGCATTGATTTGACAACATCACGGGCAATGTACAAGCCCTCGGCAACATTGGTTGTTGCAAGGCTTTCGTTGAGCAAAAGCAGACTGTAACGGCTTGCCGAGGAGAAAATTTCGGCAAGTCTTTTGCTTTCTTCACCGAGTCTGCCGAGGTCAACGGTATCGTTTTCATCGGCAGGAAAATGCGTAAAAATGCTGTCGCAGGGGCTGAATTTCATCTTCGTTGCGGGAACATATATTCCGTTCTGAGCAAGCAGAAACGCAAGTCCGACCGCCTGAGTAATCGTAGTTTTACCGCCACGGTTCGGACCTGTCAGAATGTAAATTCGCCTGTCATCGTTAAAATCAATATCGTTTGTGACAATATTCAAATTCTCACCGTTTGCCGATTTTATGCCGAGTTTGAGGTTGTAAACATCTCTAAGACAGCAGTTTCTGTCCTCTTTCGGCAAAACTTCTGCCTTGCACAGCGGAAGATTTTTCTTTTTCATCTTATCACAAAGCTCTGCAAAGCGAATATAGAAAATGATTTCGGGCATAAGCGAAACGAACGAGTAGCCGTTGACATTGACATATCTGTTGAGCATTGATTTTATGTCATTTACGGTTCTGCGGAGGATATCCGTCACAACATTTTTGAGTGCGTCAGACATAGGATCTGCGCCGGTCAGCGAGCTGTTCATAGTGTGGTTTACATCCTGCTGAGCGCCCACAACAAACTGTCCCAGTCCAAACTGCGAGGTTGACGGATTGGACGGATGAAAGCTTAAAAATCCCGAAACATCGTTGCCGTGGTGCAGTTCGCTGTCACGGTTTGTAAACTTCATAAATCTTTTGAGAATACCGCTGTCGGTAAATTCTTTGTCATTGAGCGAGATTACACCCACACTCTTTGGGCGGAGCAAATCGTCAAGATTCACACCAAGTGTAATGCTCTTGAGCTTTTGAGCCTTTGCAAGCGTATCTATTATATCCTTTTTTAGTTCGGGAAAACCGCTGTCATTGTAAATTGACTGAACATTTTTCTTGAGTTCAAGCAGACCCTGCGACTTTACTTCAATTGTTTCAAGCGTGTTTTTTATTCTTGTAATGCAATCGACATAGCCGTCCATTTCACGAAGCCGGTTTACAAGCTGCCACAAGGAAGATGCCTCGGTATCCTTTTGAAAGCGCTCAATTTCACGCAAATCGTTCAGCTTTACAAGAAGTGCGGATAGATCATCACGAAGTTCCGGAAAACGAAGAAAATCCTCAAAAACATCGCAACGATATTTTATAACTTCCTCGTCATCCGTAATATTTATCAGCAGCTGCTTTATGCTGTTGCGTTCATACTGCTCTTTTGTGAGAGCGTCACATATATAATCAACCGACAAATCATTCAGCGCCTCTTTGTTGAGAGTTCTGTAGGATGCATTTGAATTTGTCGGGTGTAATAAGCTGAATTTTTCCATAATTCACCGCCGAAAAAATTTGCCGTGTAACGGCTTTAATTGAATGATAGCACAAAAAATTTTTGTTTTCAACCGAGAAATCGAAAATTTGCACTTTGGCTGATTGTGTGATATCATAGCTTTGGAGCAGATTGCTCTCAAAACCAAAATAACGGTCGGGAGGATTGACTTATGGATAAAAAGATGCTTGACAGAATTAACGAGCTTGCAAAAAAGAAAAAGGAACAGGGACTTACCGAGGCTGAGCAAAAAGAACAGAAAGAGCTGTACAAAATTTATCTCGGCGAAATCCGCACACAGTTCAACGCAACACTTGACAATGTAAGCGTTGAAGAAAAGGACGGCACTGTAAAGCCGTTCAAAGAGGCATACAAAAAGCCGTATGACAAAAACTGATTTTGACATTCAAACAGAAGTCATGCGAAAATTTAATTACACAGTCAAACAAAAAAGCAGTTCCGATTTTGGAACTGCTTTTGTTTTATAAAGTTATTTAATTACTTGTATCTTCTTCCGCCCTTTTGGTTGTTCTTTGGAAGCTGAATTTCGGCAGTATCGTACTTACTGCGTCTTTCGGACTTTCTGCCTGAAGATGAGTAATCATCGGCATAATCATCGTTGCTGCCGTAACGCTGTGGCTGTGCAGATTTGCTCTTTGGAGCGTTACTTCTGCCGCCGACTGTGACTCTCTTCTTTCTGTTGAGAACAGTTGAAATTACAAAGTACGCAATGCCTGCAACACCGAGTGAGAGTAAAACAAGTGAAACATAGAACATCCAATGTCCGTTATCGCCCTTGCTGTTATTGTTCTTGATGAAGTTAAAGTCATCACCGTCAGAACCCGATGTGTCGGTATTTTTAAGATTTTTTGCGATATCCGACCAGTCATTGCTTGAAAGAGTTTTTTCGTCAATGTTATCATCAGACTTGATGAGCGACGCTGACGGAGCAGTATTTGACGGAGCAACATAGGACTGACCGCCGCCTACATATGACGGCTCAGAGTAGTAGTAAGTCTGACTGCTGCTGTAATTATTGTCATAACTGTTATTGTTGTAGTCATAGCTGCTGTCATAATTATAGTTGTTGTCATATGACGAATCACTTGACGAATAGCCGGGATTTACATATGATGAGCTGTTTGACGAGTCCGGATACACAGGATCGGGCTGCGGCTGCGGCTCCGGCTCCGGTGAGGGCTCCGGTGAGGGTTCCGGTGAGGGCTCAGGTTCCGGCTCTACGGGATCAACAATAACGCTTGAATCTCCGCCGGGATCAACCTCCTCACCGACTGCCGATACGGAAAAGCTCACAGCAGAAATGCTCAAAAGTGCCGTCATAAAAATTGCGCAAAGCTTTGAATGTTTTTTCATAAAAGCCCCTTTCTTCAGAATAATCTGAAAATGCGTCTGTTGTATGTCCGATATCAATTACTTTGAGCTTTTATCGGATGCCGATGTTGTTGACGCCGATGTTGTAGGCTCAACCGCAACGAAGAAGAGTTCGGGCTTATACTTGTCAATAACCGAAGTGTTTTCTTCATACTTGAGTTTCTCTGCAAGACTGTCAATGTACTTTGAAAATTCCTCTGACTTCATTGACGCAAGTACACCGGCTCTTTTTGATTCGTTGCCGATATAGCTGTCAACATCCTTGCTGACGTCTTTCTTATAAACGAGATAGTAGATTGCGCTGTCGCCACTGCCGACCTTGAGAGTTTCAGCCTTGCCTGTTTTAAGCTTGCCGATAGCCTCTTTAAGCTCGTCACCGATTGAGCTCTTGTCGAGAACTTCTACATTTGAAACAGAAGAATCTGTTCCCGAACCGCTTGACTTCTTGTATGATGCAATAACATCATCAAAAGAACCGCCCTTGTTAAGGTCATTCTTGTAACCGTTAAGCTGGTCCTCAACCTTCTTGATTTCCTTGTCGCTCATTGCAACATTCTTTGATGAACCTGCCTCATCTTTTGTTGATGTATAAAGGTTCACGGGAAGATATGAGTAGTCCGTATAGTTTTCCTTAAAATACTTTGTAAGGTCGGCGTCGGAAACTTCCTTTGAACCGCCCTTGCCGTAAACTGCTTTGAAGAGAGCCTCATACTTTGTGTTGTAGAGAGTTGTGCAGTATGCAAAGCTGTCGAGTGAAACGCCGTACTTTTCATACTGCTTCTTCATCGGCATTACATAACCCTGTGACGCATACGGACCGACATTCCAGTATGATTCAGCCTGACTTGTTGCGGAGTCAAGAGTTGCCTGACCGATGTTTACATTTTCCTTTTTAAGCTGTTCGTCAACTACGAGGTAGCTGAGGCACATTTTCTTAGCCTGATCTTTAATCCACTCTCTTGCAACCTGCTCGTTGCCGTCATCGTCCTTGATTTTTTCATCAAGCCACTTGTCAGATGTCGAATCATAATCGTCAAGCTTTTTAGCAAATGACTCAGCCTGACTGTAAGCTGCATTAAGTGAGTAGATATAAACGCCGATGGCAAGCTCGTTGTCGCTTGTCTTATACGACCATTCTTTGTTGATTGTTGTGGGTGTACAACCTGCAATTGCAAAAACCGAAAACATCATAACAATTGCAAGTAAAAATGAACCAACCTTGATATTAGGCTTCATAGTTTTTTACCGTCCTTCTGAAAAATTAAATGCAAAGTGTCCTGCAAACACACTTTCACAGGATAATGTACCTTACGATTATACACAAAAAAATCGTCATTGTCTACATTTTTATAAAATTTTGTTGAGAATTTCCACCGAAAAACAGCATTTTTGTACTTTCGGGAGGTTTTTTCTTAACAAATTACGGCTTCATACCGTTAAATTACTGCACACCGAAAATTTTGGTGAGGATTTCAAGCGGAGCGGAACTGTTTTTGCACTCAACCGCAACGCACGGTTTTGCTCCGGCAACAAGCTTTGCCTTTCCGCCCAAAGCAATGAGCAGGTCGGCAACCTGAGGGGATTTGAGTTCGTTTACAAAGAGCATGAGCGTTGTGCCGTTCTGTCTGATTTCGTAAATGCCCATTGAGTAAGCCTTGTTACGCACAAGGGCAATGTCGATAAGTCCGAGAACCGAGTTCGGAATCTTGCCGAATCTGTCCTGCAGCTCGTCAATAACATCGTCTGCGTCCTCGTTACTGCGGATATCGGCAATTCTGCGGTAAACATCAAGACGAAGTGTAAGACTTTCAACATAGCTTTCGGGGATATGAGCGTCAACCGAAATATCAATAAGACAGTCGAGGTCTTTTGTGACATTCTGCTCGCCCTTTTCCTCGCTTACTGCCTCATCAAGAAGCTTGAGGTACATATCGTAACCGACCGATTCCATATGTCCGTGCTGCTGTGCACCCATAATATTGCCCGCACCTCGCAGTTCAAGGTCACGCATTGCAATGCGGAAGCCGCTGCCGAATTCTGTAAATTCCCTGATTGCGGCAAGCCTTTTCTGCTGAATCTCCGTGAGAACCTTGTTCCGTCTGAAGGTAAAGTAGGCATATGCCCTTCGTGAACTTCTGCCCACACGGCCTCTGAGCTGATGCAACTGTGAAAGTCCCATACAGTCGGCATTTTCTATAATAAGGGTGTTGGCATTCGGCAAATCGACACCCGTTTCGATAATTGTTGTGCAGACAAGCACATCAATCTCCTGTTCAAGCATCTGTCGCCAAACTTCGCTGAGTTCGCCCTCTTTCATTTTGCCGTGACCGATTGCGATTTTTGCCTCGGGAACAGCCTCCTGAATTTTTGCGGCACATGAAGAAATTGTTTCAACATTGTTGTGAAGATAGAACACCTGACCGCCACGGCGGAGTTCACGGCGGATTGCCTCGTTGATAACCGCATCATCGTGTTCAAGCACATAGGTCTGAACAGGCTGACGGTTTGTCGGAGCTTCTTCGATAACGCTCATATCACGCAGACCGCTCATCGCCATATTGAGGGTTCTCGGAATAGGAGTAGCCGAGAGCGTAAGCACATCGACATTTTTGCACAGTTCCTTGAACCTCTCCTTTTGGGCAACACCGAAACGCTGTTCCTCATCTATGATTGCAAGTCCGAGGTCACGGAATTCAACATCCTTCTGCACAAGTCTGTGAGTTCCGACAATCATATCAATTTCTCCACGCTTTAGCTTTTGGAGAATTTCTTTCTGCTGTTTTGGGGTACGGAATCTTGAAAGCAGTTCCACACGAACGGGATAGCCCTCAAAACGCTTGATTACCGTCTGATAATGCTGCCATGCGAGGATTGTTGTGGGGCATAGCAATGCGCATTGCTTTGAATCTGCAATACACTTAAAAGCGGCACGGAGTGCAACCTCTGTTTTGCCGAATCCGACATCACCGCAGAGAAGTCTGTCCATCGGCGACGAACGCATCATGTCATGCTTGATTTCCTCACAACAACGCAGCTGGTCGGGAGTTTCGTCATATTCAAAGCTGAGTTCAAAATCTCTCTGCCACTCGTTATCTGCCGAAAAGGCATAGCCATTGGCTTTCATACGCTGTGAGTAAAGCTCGATAAGCTCCTTGGCAATGTCCTTGACAGAGGTTTTAACCCTTGCCTTTGCCTTTTGCCAGTCGCCCGAACCGAGTCGGTTTAGCTTAACCCTTGAATCCTCTTTCGGGCCTATATATTTTGCAACCATATCAAGCTGTGTGACAGGCACATAAAGCACATCGCCCTTTGCGTAGTCAATCTTGATATAGTCCTTTATAACTCCGTGAGTATCAATTTTTCTTATACCGCCGAACACACCGATACCGTGAACATTGTGTACAACATAATCACCGGGGGCAAGCTCGGAAAGGCTGTAAATTTCCTGTCCCGTCTTTTTCTTCTTCTTTTTGGACTTTTCGGGACGGTACGAAACCTGACTGTAGGTTATTGCAAAAAACTTTTGTGACGGATACTCAAAGCCCGCACTCAATGCACCCTGCATAACAAGCAGTTCGCCCTTTGAAATCTTATCCGCACCCTCGCTGTAAACAGCGTTTATGCCGTCTGCGTTAAAGGTGTCACAAAGATTTTTGGCGGCTCTTTCTGTTCCTGCAAATATAACGCCCTTGCTTTCGGGGGTAAAAAGTCCGTCAACATCCTCTTTTAGCTGTTTATACGAACCGCCCCATGCCGAGAGCTGTTTTGTTGAAAAGCTGATGATTTCCGACAGCTTGATAGGCATACTTCCGTGAACAAAGTTTTCAAGCACGATTGTTCCGTGACTTTGCAAAAACTCGGTACATTCGTTGAATGTGAGTGCAAAGCGGTCAAAACCTCTGCAAAGAGTTCCGTCCTCAAAGCCTTGCATAAGGGTTTCATTGCTGATAAAGTCCATTGACTTTCCCCGTTCCTGAATTGCAGTAAATTCGGACGCAAAAACGAGGGTGTTTCTGTCGAGATAATCAAAAAGCGACTCGGGTTTATCGTAAATCTGATTGATAAATTTGTCCGCATTGGCAATCATTGCACCGCTGCGGATAAGCTCTGCCTCTGAAAAAAGTTTTTCCTTGGCTTTGGTGCTGTTCTTGGAACGGAGGAGCTTTGCCTTGTGTTCAATTTTATCGGCAAGGGCGGCTCTGTCCTCGATTACGATTTCGGTTGAGGGCGAAAGCGTAATTTTGTCAGCCTTTTTAAATCTTCTCTGTGTTTCAATGTCAAAATAGCTGAGGTCGGTAATTTCATCGCCCCAAAATTCACATCTCACGGGATAGTCGCTGTCGGGCATAAAGAAGTCAAGAATACCGCCTCTCAGCGAAAACTGACCGCTGCCCTCTACCGCATCAAAGCGTTCGTAGCCGAGCAGAGTAAGTGCCTTTGTCGCCTTTTCAAGCGAGAGCTCCCTGCCCTCTTCAAATTCAATAACCGACTGTTCAAGCACATTTCTCGGAACGGTAAGCTGTGCCGCCGCATCAACACACGCAATTGCAACATCACATTCATGATTGATAAGCTTGAGCAAAACTTTAAGTCTTGCGTGCTCGTACTCGTGCGAACGGCTCTGAAAATCAAGAAAGTTGAAGTCACGCACGGGATAAACATAGGCACGCAGTCCCATACACGAAAGGTCGTTGCACAAAGTTTGCGCCTCTTTTTCATCGGAGGCAAGACAAAATGCCGTGACGCCCTTGAGGCGGCACAGCGCATAGATAATATTTGATTTGTTGATTGTTGAAAGTCCCGAAGCACAGACCGTTCTGCCCGGCTTGACATTCTTTTCAAGCGTTTTGAAAACGGGTGACTCTTTGAGGACATCAACAAGAAAGTTGAGATTATTCATTTCTTTGTCCCTTTTCAGTTGAACAAATTCATAGCACGGTCGGTTTTGCCGTCAATAATCAGCTCGATTGCTTTTTCGGCATTGTCAAAAATCTCATCAAGCTTTTTCATTTCATCGGGAGTGAACTTTGAAAGCACCCAGTCGGCAAGGTCCCAGTCGGGATTTGGCTTTGCGCCTATGCCAACCTTGATGCGGGGGAATTTATCGCTTCCGCTGAGATAGATGATACTGCGCATTCCCCTTTGACCGCCGTCACTGCCCTTTGAACGGATACGCATTTTTCCGACATCAAGCGAAATGTCATCAAAAATTACAATGACATTTTCGGGAGGAATTTTGTAGAAGTTCATCGCCTCAATAACTGCCTGACCGCTGTTGTTCATATATGTTGTGGGTTTCATCAGCATAACTTTTGCGCCGTTTACAGTGCAAGTGCCGATAAAGCTTTTGTATTTTATTTTGTTCACATCACAACTGAGCTTGTCGGCAATGTGGTCAATTGCAAGCCAGCCTGCGTTGTGACGAGTGTTTTCGTATTTTCTGTCGGGGTTGCCGAGTCCCACTACAATGTACTCGATTGAACCCGTTGATTTGTTTTTTCCGAACATATCCGTTTTCCTCTTATTTATATTATATGTATTTTGAAATTTAAATTAACCTTTTCCGAAGCTTACAACGACCCAGTCATCGTTGCCGAGATGATAAGGATTTCCGCAATACGGGCAGTTGCGTTCTCTTGTTGCGTCAAAGCTTGCACCGCAGCTTTTACAGGTTACTTTTTTCATTGTGAAAACTCCGTCATCCATGGCGTTCACACTTCTGCAAACGGTAAGTCTGAACTTTTCGTTTTTAACCCTAAATGAAGAATTTTTGTTTTTCACGGTCGTTGCGTAAACGGTCATATCAACATAGCAACAGCCGTTTGTGACATTGAATGAATTAAGCTTTGACACTCCTCTGTACTTGATGTCAACAATATCTCCGAAAGGATTTTTCATCGGATTGCCCTCATAGACTGCGAGGTTTGTGTAATCATCGCTGAAAATCATAATTTTGAGCAAAGCAAGCACCTTGCCGATAAAGTATTCATATGAGAAGTTAGGGTTAACCTCTTTCATAAGCCACGGAAGTCTTTTCTGACAATTGAAGTGCGGACCTATCATAGGAATGCTCTTTGCCGCACCGACAAAAAGTCCGAAAAGCGTTTTTAATGCCCATGCAAGGTACCCCGCCAAAAGTCCGCCGAGCAGTACGGGGATTGCTCTTATGCCGATTTCATAGACCATATTTGCGGTTGCGGGATCAAAGGTTCCGTCCTTTACAACCACCCATACCGTAAATGCCGCAACGGCGGCAATTCCGCCGAGAAGGTACGGAGCAAGCACTTTTTTCGTTGACTTGTTCGCAAGCGAATAGGTTTTTACAAAATAGAAGTTTGTAACCTTCGGGAACAAATCGTCCATAATAAAGCGAGTTCCGCAGTTTTTACAACCGTTGAGAAGCTCTCTTACGCTGCTTACCGCACCGCAGTTCGGACACGAACACGCAACCTCGGAATTTTGGTTTTCAAGCCTTGTAATCATTGTGTAGAAGAAAAATCTGTCCTTGATTTTTTTCTTTTTCTTTCCGTCTTTAAAGTATTTCTCCGTGACCTCATAAGTCTTTGTCGCAATGTTACTCTTACATTCGCCCATATCGTAGGCAGTACAAGCATTTACGGGGACTTCATTCTTCACCGTTTCCTTATCGGTAAAAGCGGTCTGAATCTTTACACCCTTTTCGTCAAGTCTTTTCTTCTGTAGGTCAAGCGCAAAGTCGAGGTCGATTGACGCAATATCCGGATTTTTGCCCTCATTGCACCACACTTCGTACTCATCGACAAAGCTGTTCATTATTTTGTTATCTGAATCGGAGCTGTAAACTATACCAAACAAAATTAAATCCCCCTCACATATTGTACCGTTTTATTCCTGAAAAATTTGCAGTAAAACAGCGAAATGGCGGGTTAGTTAAAACCCGCCTGTTTATTTACATAATTATATTGTTCGCCTATCAACCGAAAGCGGCTGTGAACGGCTTGTCGTTGTAGATTCTTGCGATAGCCTCTGCAAATGTAGGAGCAACAGGAAGAATTGTGAACTTGTCAATCATCTTTTCCTTCGGAACAGGAATTGTGTCAAGAAGAACAACTTCCTTGATGGCACTGTTCTGAATTCTCTCAATTGCAGGACCTGAAAGAACTGCGTGAGTAGCGCAAGCGTAAACTTCTGTTGCACCGCCCTTTTCAACAATAGCGTTAGCGGCATTGCAGAGAGTACCTGCTGTGTCGATCATATCGTCAACAAGGATAACCTTCTTACCCTTTGCGTCACCGATGATGTTCATAACCTCACAAACATTAGCCTTTGGTCTTCTCTTGTCGATAATAGCAAGACCTGTGCCGATTTTTGATGCAAAGTTTCTTGAACGGGTTACAGAACCGAGGTCGGGAGATACAACGATATAATCATCATTTTTGCCGCCGATTTTCTCTCTCATATGGTTTGCGAGAAGTGATGCGCCCTGAAGGTGGTCAACAGGAATGTTGAAGAAGCCCTGAATCTGATTTGCGTGAAGATCCATTGTAAGCACACGGTCAGCACCTGCACAGGTGATGATGTCTGCACAAAGCTTAGCCGAGATCGGATCTCTTGCCTTAGCTTTTCTGTCCTGTCTTGCATAGCCGAAGTATGGCATAACAACTGTGATTCTTGCGGCAGATGCACGCTTCATGGCATCAATCATTATGAGCATTTCCATAAGATTGTCGTTGACGGGAGCACAGGTTGACTGAACAATAAAGCAGTCGCTGCCACGAACAGATTCGTGAAGAGAAACAGAGATTTCGCCGTCTGAGAACTGTGTACAGTCACTCTTACCAAGCGGCAGACCGAGACAGCCTGCAATTCCCTGAGCTACATCAACATTTGAACTGCCGGTGAAAATTTTAATGTCCTTACCGTGAAAATTCATTGCAATAACTCCTTTGAATTTTAATGTGTGTAGTATATGTTTACCAATGATTAACCGAGCAATTAACAGCTGTAACCCTTTGCCCTTGCAATTTCGTTAAGCTGTTCAAGCTGAGCCGGATCATTTGCACCCAGAACCGTATCACTGCACTGAGCCGTGAATGCTCCGACCTTTCTTCCGTCCTCAAGCAAAAGCTTGATTGCGTCGGGAAGATAATATTCCTTTGCGCTGTTATCCGACTTGATTCTGTCGAGAACCGAAAGAAGAAGCTGACAGTCAAACCAGAATCCGCCCGAGTTTACTTCATTTATTTTGAGAGTTTCCTCATCAGCGTCTTTCTGCTCAACAATTGCACGCAGATTTCCGTTTTCGTCACGGACAATTCTGCCGTAACCTGTCGGATCGTCAACCTTTGCGGAAATAACCGTTGCGGCACAACCGTTTTCGATGTGAGCCTTTAAAGAATCCTCAATAGTCTTGCTGTCCATAAACGGAGCGTCGCCGTTGAGAATAACAACATTTCCGCTGTGCTTTTTAAGAAAATCCTTTGCCATCATCACAGCGTGACCTGTTCCGAGTCTTTCAGCCTGAAACACGCTTTCAACGGAAAAATCGAGGGTTGAAAGATACTCTTCGACACACTCTTTTTTAAAGCCCTTGACAACACAGATGTCATCAATACCGGCTTTCCTTAAAGCCGACATAACCCAGCAGAGCATCGGTCTGCCGAGCACCTCCGACAATGTTTTCGGTTTGTCGGATTTCATTCTTTTGCCCTCGCCGCCTGCGAGGATAACGGCACAATTCTTCATTTTTTCTCCTTTTATCTGTGACAAAACAACAAAGATGCAGACAGTCCTGTCACAAGGCACTCGTTCATACCATAATATTATCTCACAAAAATCACAAATTTCAAGAGAAAATTACAAAAATCGGGCAAAAAAAGGCATTTTAAACGATTTATACAATATTGTCGAAAATAAAACCTGTTTTTTATAAGAAAAAAGTTTGAAAAAAATATAGCTATTTTGACCAAAGTTTGTTATAATATTCGATAGGCTTATACAAGCAGGCAGGTTTTACCAAGGGGTAAGTCTGCCACAGCCGTATATCTAAATTTATTTTTTAGGAGGATTACCAGTTATGGCAAACAAATGGGTTTACCTTTTTACAGAAGGTAATGCTAACATGCGTGAGCTCCTCGGCGGTAAGGGTGCCAACCTTGCAGAAATGACAGGTCTTGGACTTCCTGTACCACAGGGCTTCACAATTACAACAGAAGCTTGTACTCAGTATTATGAGGACGGCAGAGAAATCAACGCTGAAATTCAGGGTCAGATCAACGAGTACATCGTAAAGATGGAAGAGATCACAGGCAAGAAGTTCGGCGACAAGGAGAACCCCCTCCTCGTTTCAGTTCGTTCAGGTGCTCGTGCTTCAATGCCGGGTATGATGGATACAATCCTTAACCTCGGTCTTAACGAAGATGTTGTTGAAGTTATCGCTAAGAAGTCAAACAACCCTCGTTGGGCTTGGGACTGCTACAGAAGATTCATTCAGATGTATTCTGACGTAGTTATGGAAGTAGGTAAGAAATATTTTGAAGAGCTCATCGACAAGATGAAGGCTGAGAGAGGCGTTACTTATGACGTAGAGCTTACAGCTGACGATCTTAAGGAGCTTGCAGGCCAGTTTAAGGCTGAATACAAAGAGAAAATCGGTCAGGACTTCCCTGACGATCCTAAGGAACAGCTCATGGGCGCAGTTAAGGCTGTATTCCGTTCATGGGACAACCCTCGTGCAAACGTTTACCGTCGTGACAACGATATCCCTTATTCATGGGGTACTGCCGTTAACGTACAGTCAATGGCATTTGGTAACATGGGTGACGATTGCGGTACAGGTGTTGCATTTACAAGAGATCCTGCTACAGGTGAGAAGAAGCTCATGGGTGAGTTCCTCATCAACGCACAGGGTGAAGATGTAGTTGCAGGTGTTCGTACTCCTATGCCAATCGCTAAGATGGCTGAAGAGTTCCCCGAAGCTTTCGAGCAGTTCCAGAATGTTTGTCAGACACTCGAAAACCACTACAGAGATATGCAGGACATGGAGTTCACTGTTGAAAACAAGAAGCTCTATATGCTCCAGACAAGAAACGGTAAGAGAACAGCTCAGGCTGCTCTTAAAATTGCTTGTGACCTCGTTGACGAGGGCATGAGAACAGAAGAAGAAGCTGTTGCAATGATCGATCCTCGTAACCTTGACACACTTCTTCACCCACAGTTCGATGCTGCTGCTCTTAAGGCTGCTACACCAATCGGTAAGGGTCTCGGCGCTTCTCCTGGTGCTGCTTGCGGTAAGATCGTATTCACAGCCGAAGATGCTGAAAACTGGAACGCTAAGGGCGAAAAGGTTGTTCTCGTTCGTCTTGAAACTTCACCTGAGGACATCACAGGTATGAAGGCTTCACAGGGTATCCTCACAGTTCGTGGCGGTATGACATCACACGCTGCCGTTGTTGCTCGTGGTATGGGTACATGCTGTGTATCAGGTTGCGGCGACATCGCAATGGACGAAGCTAACAAGAAGTTCACACTCGCTGGCAAGGAATTCCACGAGGGTGACTACATTTCAATCGACGGTTCTACAGGTAACATCTACGACGGCGTTATCCCAACAGTTGACGCTACAATCGCAGGTGAGTTCGGCAGAATCATGGCTTGGGCTGACAAGTACAGAACTCTTAAGGTTAGAACAAACGCTGATACACCTGCTGACGCTAAGAAGGCTCGTGAGCTCGGTGCTGAAGGTATCGGTCTTTGCCGTACAGAGCATATGTTCTTTGAAGAGGACAGAATCGCTGCATTCAGAGAGATGATCTGCTCAGATACAGTTGAAGAAAGAGAAGCTGCTCTTAACAAGATTCTTCCTTATCAGCAGGGCGACTTTGAGGCTCTTTATGAGGCACTCGAAGGCAATCCTGTAACAATCAGATTCCTTGATCCGCCGCTTCACGAGTTCGTTCCTACAGAGGAAGCTGACATCGAGAAGCTCGCAGCTGCTCAGGGTAAGAGCGTTGAAGACATTAAGACAATCATCGCTTCACTCCACGAGTTCAACCCAATGATGGGTCACCGTGGCTGCCGTCTTGCAGTAACATATCCTGAAATTGCAAAGATGCAGACAAAGGCAGTTATCCGTGCTGCTATCAATGTTCAGAAGGCACACGCAGACTGGACAGTTGAGCCTGAAATCATGATTCCGCTCGTATGCGATGTTAAGGAACTCAAGTTTGTTAAGAAGGTTGTTGTTGAAACAGCTGACGCTGAAATCGCTGCTGCAGGCATCGACCTCAAGTACGAAGTTGGTACAATGATCGAAATCCCAAGAGCTGCTCTTACAGCTGATGAGATTGCTACGGAAGCTGACTTCTTCTGCTTCGGTACTAACGACCTTACACAGATGACATACGGCTTCTCAAGAGATGACGCAGGTAAGTTCCTCAACGCTTACTATGATGCTAAGATCTTCGAGAACGATCCGTTCGCTAAGCTTGACCAGACAGGCGTTGGCAAGCTCATGGAAACAGCTATCAAACTCGGTAAGCCTGTAAACAACAAGCTCCATGTTGGTATCTGCGGTGAGCACGGCGGCGATCCTTCTTCTGTTGAGTTCTGCCACAAGATCGGTCTTGACTATGTATCATGTTCACCGTTCCGTGTTCCGATTGCTCGTCTTGCTGCTGCTCAGGCTGCTATCGCAAACAAGTAATCCACACAGGATGTATTGACAGGTAACTTAATACAAGTTTATTCCTGATATAAAATCAGAGGGTGTTCCGATTGGAACACCCTCTTTTTGATGTGTTATGTAAAACAAATTTATATTTTGTTGTTTTTGAAAATATAATAATGATTTTCAAAGGAGACAAATGTATGGGAAATAACATTTTATATCTAAGGTACTTGAATTTGTGGGTATAGGCGTAATTATAGTAGGAATTGCGGCTTCACTGATATCAGGCGGTTCTGTCAACACTTTTTCGTACGAATAAATGCGTAAGTCACATTTTTTACAACGAATAACAACACCTACGCAAAAAATGACAAGCTGAGATTTTTCAACTTGTCATTTTTATTTTTGGTCATGGTTATTTAATTATTTGAATGGTTTTGCAAAGCTGCAAAATTTATTAACATAGCTTGATTAAAATTTTAATCAGGATTTTATGCATTTACATAAGAAATTATCACATTAAGATGTAACGGAAAATCTGCATTCACACGCTTTTCTATGAGCTTTTTCTCTGCGTCTGTTTTTGCGTCCGAAATTTTAATGTCCACACGGTTTCTTGTGGGAGCTTCAGCAATTGTAAAATTTTCCACACCGTAACCTCTGACAATTCTTTTGAAATCGTCGGGAGTGCATTTTCCGCCGACCTTCTGCTCAGATATTTTAAGCATTTCCCTTCGTTTTTCAAGCGGATAATCGGCATTGATTTTACCGACAAATCTTTCCCGTTCGGTAATTCCACAGTTTTCCGCCGTGTCAATAAACAACTCCCGTTCCATAGTTTCGAGCATATCAAATTCCGTGTTCAAGCCCTCTGCATATGCCAAAAGCTCCGCCCTGATATTTGATTTTGCCGTAACTTTGTAAAGCCCCGTACTTTCTAATTTGGTTTTCATCGAATCAAAGCTGTTCATCACTTCACCCCAATCGTAACCGTACCGACAGTAAAACATTGCGACTTTGCCACCGTCACATCCTGCATATCCGTGTTCCAGTTGTAGTTGGTTATACAACCCGTGTCAATCAGTCTTGCGCCGAGTTCCGACAATCTGAAAGTTCCGCCGATAGGGATTGAATTCACATATTCCGCAAAGGCATTTTTGAGCAACTCCTTGACTTCACCTGAAGAATATCCGTCCTCCGCATAGGCAACAACACTCATATTGCAGGCGGTACGCTGGGCATTCGACACAACAACATCAACATTAAGCTCTCTCTGCTTTTCCAAAAGCAACTGAACCTTTGCAACAACATTCGTACCCAATGATGCATCCGCACCCGTAACATAGACATTAACCGTACCTACGCCCCTCGCTTTGCCGACGGCACTCGCCTTTGCAACACCGTCAACCGTGAGTGCAAGCTGTTCGTAATATGCCGCATTCGTGCCGTTGGAGGTGTTTATATATGTATCTCTTATGCGTTTGCGAAGTTCATCGTCCGTTTCGGCATCGCAACCGCCCGTAAATTTCCCACGGTTTGTAACCGTTTCAATCTCTGTCGGCACACTCACGGGAACAACCGCATAGCCAAGCCCGATATTACCGTTACTCCCCGCCTGTTCAGCCTCGGCATAAACACTCACAAGCGTGTTGCCGGCACTGATTTCTTCATCCTCGGTCGTAACAAATCGTACTGGTACAAGGTCAGCCGTAGCCACAACGCACCCCTTTGGAATTATAATATCGTGACTACACGGCTGAGAAATATTGAAGGTAATTTCGCCCGTTGACTTCATCGCCTTTTTGCGTTCAATACCTCTCTGCGATGCGAGTTTATCAAGGCATTCACCGCTTGCGCTCACTGCAAACATCTGTCTTTTCCACCATTCAAGATTCGTCTGCAGCTTAAAAATCTCGCTGGCAAGCACCTTAAGCCTGATTGCAATGTCGCTCACCTCGTTAAAGCTGTCACCCGTTTCCTGCTCATAGGCATTCTTCATTCTGCCGTAAATTTCATCATAGGTTTCCATTTATCTGCACCTCCCTTGTAATCTCGTCAACCGTAAGGTCAATCGTAATCGTTTTGCCAACCGACTTAACGCTTGCATAGGTATTTTTCATTTTTGCAAGCGATTCATTGGCAAGCAGTTCAATCTGCTTTGCCGAGAGTGTTTTGTCCTGCAAAAGCACCTTTGAACCGAAATTTCTGTCATAGACAAATCCGCCGAGTTTTGCCGAGATGCAAAGCACAGCCTGTTGGAATTTTGCGTCACTCCCCTCGAGCAATACCGTATTGCCCGAAGAGCCGATAACGATATCACCGTTTTTAATCATCATATCCCTCATACTACACCGCCTTGCCGTTGATAAGAACCCTGCCGTCATTTTTCAGCACAATGTTCGCTCCACCCTTTGACGAGAGCATAACCTCGCCCTCATCAAGCCCAACATTTTTCGCAAGCACGCCAAGGCTCACTTCGCCGTTAGCAAGCGGCAAAACAACCGCCGACTCTCCCACGGGAACAACGCTTGCAAAGCCATACGGCACGCAGCATTTTATCCCCCTGTGTTCTTCCGAGGAATCCACCGAAACCGTGTTTCCTGAACTTTTCACACCGCCCTTTTCGGCTTTCGGGGCGGTAATCGAATTTTTAGTTATGTAATTCATCAGCCACATCGCCGTTCTCCTTTCCAAGCACAACCGTTGTGCTTTCACCGTTTTTCCCAAGTGAATATTTAATACTTTTCACAATCAAGCCCTCTCTTTTTCCGATGAGAGAGTCATCAATCACAGCCCTTCTGCCGACAACTCCGCACAGACATTCTGCACATTCAAGCATTATTTCAAAGCTCTGCCTGTTGCCGTTTTCAATCATTCTGTCGGCTGTTTTTACCGCATTGTTGTCGAGAAAAGCGTTTACATATCTCACCCTTTTAATCCTGTTGGCAACGCATTTGTTGCTTATAACGCTCTTGTAACCGCCGTATTCCTCGGTGCGTAGTTTGATTTGCGAAATCACCTTGCACGGCTTTATGTACTCACGGAGAGATGTGTAGCCTACTCCGTTTCTGCCGAACACAATCGGCTTTGCACCGCCGTAAGTTCCGCACATCAAAGCAAATCCCGCACCCGTAATTCTCGGACTTTTGCCGTATCTGCCGTTGCAGAATTTTTCAAGCACCTGCCACTCGGTCATGCCCTTTTCAATTTTGATTGTGCCCATAAACGGATGTTCGTCACCGTCATATCCGACAATTCCGAACGGCTTTAAATGCCTTTCAAAAATGAACTTTGCCGCCGGGTTCACATATGTAACAGGCTCTGCCTCATTGTCGAGAAGACTTCCGGCAAGACTTCTTGCACTCAGCCTTACAATCGCACCGTCGGTTCTAACAATGCTGACAATCTCGTCAGCCTGTCCCACAAACACAAGCGACTTGCCGTCATAAGCCTCAAGCATATCGGCATTTCCGAACTTCTCGTCATACGGAACAGTCATCACAAGCTCATCGGCAGGCACATCAACATCTGCCGAAATTTCTGCCGTGAGAACATTTTTAATTTCACACCTTTTGCCGTTTTTATCAGTAAAAAAGTAATTCAGCACAGCTTAACCCTCCTCGTTCCGAGGTTTTCATCGGGAAACTTAACATCGGGATTCAGCCGCACAAGCTCGTCAATTTTCACCCCTGTTTTGTATGCAATGTCCCACAGGGTTTGTCCGTTTTCACAGTCAAAATATGTAATTACCGTTTTCTGCTTTTTTTCCATAACCTCACGGAACACAAAGCTGTATTCAAGCACATTCGGCTTTGGCTCGCCCTTTATTTCAAGCTTTTCAAACACAGCATAAATGCTCGGCAGACTCGGGACTGAGAGTACTTCTTTTCCGCTGTTTCTGAACACCTCAAACAGCCTTTCAAACTGTTCTGCACAATCCTCGCCGTACAGCTGTCCCGAACCGCTGATTTTCATATTCTTCCGCCCCATATCCTGAACGGAAGATTCGCCGAACGGACTTTTCATTTCTGCAACGCTCCTGTCACATTCAAAGCTGATATTCTGCGGATTGTGATGCCACACATATTCACCGAATTTCATCGGCACCGGTTTCATCGGCTTTTCGCCTCCTCTTCTTCGTCAAGTCTGCGACTGTAACGACGGCTTTCCCTTTCAAGGAATTCACCGAACATTTCGGTATCTTTACCGCCGTTCTCAGACTCCGCAAGCCTGTAAAGTTCGTCTGAATTTTTATCATTCATATAATTTTCCTCTCGTCGGCACTGATTTTCACGGTTGCAAGAATACTTCCGCTGCCCTGAGTAACGCTTGAAAATTCAAGCACTTTGCAATCCGTGTAAATGATTTTCTTCTTTGCAAGGTCAAGTTCAAGACTCTTAAAGCTGTCACGCTCCAAAAACGGAGTTTCATCCGTAATCTTCATCACAAAGGTAAGTTCCCATTCATTTGAAACAATCCTTTCAACGGGCTTGTCATTGAAAAATTCCTTGATTTCCGTGAAGGAGTTCTTTCTTGTACAGGTTGCCTTTTCAACGCCGCCGAGAATTTTCCCCTCACATTTCAACACAGCATTTCCGCAGTTTTCAAATTCAAAGCCGTCCATTTAAACCTCCTCGCAAAGACAGAATTCCATATTAAAACTCACCGTTCTGTAAATTGCGTTCATATCGGGATCAAATTCAATTGATGCCGCCTCGCTGTGGGTAATCGTCTTTTCCGCATCTGCAGTTTTAAGTCCGAGAAGAATTTCACTTACCACTTCCGAAAGACCGCTTCCGTTCTCGGTTGCAGGAGCATACACCCTGATTTCAACTCCGGCGTTGTAGCTTTCACCCTTGATAGACGGCGAAAGGTATCCGCCGATATAACTTTTCTCCGTTGACATATCTCTCACCGACACAACGGCAATCATTCCGTTCACGGGTGACGGTGCTTCATCAGAGCCGTATTCTCTTATAAATCTGACATTTTTCAAAGCCTCATTTACCTTTAATCCTGCAATAATACGGTCAACCTGTTTCTCAATTCGATTCAAAATCATCCCTCGTTTCTTCTCTGTATGCACACAGAACAGCCCTTACATAAATCGGATTGTCCTTCACATAATATTTTTCGCACCTTTTAACAGTATATTTACCGTTTTCACTTTCTATTACGCTTTTTTCCGAATCAAGCAGAACATCAGGCGGTGCAATAAATAAAAACAGCTTCGTTTTTCTCATCCCCAGTTTATGCCGTACACTGTCGGAGTTTTGATTATAGTTATATCTCAAAGGTGAAATAAAAGCCTTTGTCCTAACCGATTTACCGCCGTTTTTAACGGTAACATCACAGCCGTATCTGTTTAATATTTTCCCGATAGACGGTGAAATATTCATCATATCACCCCAAGCAAAAATTTTTCTCTGCCGATAAGGTCCTGTGACTTGTCGGCATATTCCCTCCACAGCTTTTCGGCACGGCTTTCGCCGTCCGCAGATGATGAAATTTTCAAATCACCTGCGGAAAAAGAAGAAATGCTGTCATCATTGCAAAGGGAATACAACTTAAAAGCGTAAACAGCACACAGGTTTTCAAGTCTTAATTCATCATCTTCCGAAAGATTTCCCTTCGTAACAATCGAATTAACATACACCACGGCATCGTCAATAATGCTCTTCCATTTGTATGCTTCAGCACCGTCAATACCGCTGTATAATGCAAAACGCTTTGTAATGTTTGCAATGTTCAAGGTAATCCCTCCTTAACAGCTCATCACCTTTGACGCCTCTGTAAAGATTTTTGAAAAACCGGCGGTACAGGTAACTGCGGCTCTTTCAAGCTGACGGTCAATAAGCTTGTCGTAATCTGTAACAACACCGCCTGCCTGAACCATTTCAAGAGCACAGTTTTTGTCAAGACCGATAATCTTACCGCCCTCAAGCTCGGGAGTGTGAAGAAGGCTTGCACCGAGAGGTGTAATCATTCTGCCCGTAGCCTGAAAATCAAGACCTGCGTTTGAATCCTGAAGCTGAGAGAGTGAAAGAATCTTCTGCATTTCGGGGGTTGACGCAAGAATTGTATTGAGTTCATACGGAGCAAGCTCTGTCCAAAGCTTTAAAAGGTCCTCATATGTAACCTTGCCGCCTGTTGCAACAGCAAGTGTGCCGGCGGGATTTTCATTGCCGTCACCGTTCACAAGCACATCAATCGCATCTTTAAGCTGTGCTCTTGCAATATATGCGCCAATCTGATTGAGTGTTACGGTAAAGAGGTCAAGACGCTGAAAGCGAAGCGCCTCATATGATGCAACAAGCATTCTGCCGCGCTTGTGAAGCTTAACAAGGTTTTCTCTTGTCTTAACCTCAGTCTGCGGAATCTTTGCACCCTCGCCGACGAGTTTAAGACTCTTGTCATCCTCACTCGGAACAGATGCAATACTGCGGTAATCCATACCCTCAATGTCTGTCACGGTTGCCACAAGATTTGGGAGA